>JAABUH010000030.1_pt1 | contig 189176 bp, 179 predicted proteins | sample 5559121 | NCBI WGS metagenome assembly JAABUH01 (sample SAMN10711871, study PRJNA513364) | rock metagenome | isolation source: Antarctica rocks | place: Antarctica: Victoria Land, Battleship Promontory nord | collected 2015-12-28
TCGAACGAATCAACAATGTATTGATATTCGAACAGTCATAGAACAGAACAGAAGAACTTGTCAAGATATGAGTCTAGACAATTGCAGAGTACTGAACGAAGTACTCTGAAAGAATGATAGACTGTGAATTTCTCAGTTAATGATCATTTAATTGATAAGAGAAGCACATGATCTTTCGATCAGTAATCAATCTGACATGAATCGAACGTTAGACTTGTTAAGACGATCATATTGCTGATCGAAGATGAGAACAACAATCAAACGCTACATTCAAAACTGTTACGTTTGTCGTAGATCAAAAGCATCAAGAGATTGAATCAATGAACTACTAAAGTCATTGTTTATATCTGAACAACGATGGCAAGACATATCATTGAATTTCATTATTGATTTATTAAAAAGTGATGAAAGCAACGCGATTCTGACAGTGATAAATCGATTGTCTAAAGAACGTCACTATATACTTTGTTGATCAGATGATAAAGAAACTTTCGCTGAATAAACAGTCAAGCTGCTGCTGATATGAGTCTTCAGAATTTATGAGCTATCAAGATCAATAGTGTTTGATAGAGATTTGTAATTCATATTGATTGTCTGAAAGTCTTTATGTTTGAGACTCAACATTAAGATGAAACTATTCATTGACTATCACTCACAGATCGACGATCAAACGAAAAGAGCGAATCAGAATGTAGAACGATATCTACAAAGCTACTGCTCATATATGCAAGATGACTGATTCGTCTGATTATCTATGACTGAATTCGTTGATAACAATGCTATTTCGTCGTCAATTGAACAATCAGCGTTCTTTCTGAATAAAAGCTTTCACTCTCATATGAGCTTTGATTTGAATTCAACTGAATATGAGATCACTCGAACTAGAATTCAAGCGAGCAAAGCAGAGAATATATTTGAACACATGAAATGATCATTAGCGTTGATCAAGCAGACATTAGTAAGAGTCAGAGTCACAATGAAGAAACAGATTGACAAGCATTGAAAGAAAATGATCTACAAGATAGATGACATGATGTTTCTGAATTCTAGAAACATTATGATCGCAAGATCATCAAAGAAGCTGAATAATAAGATGCTACAATCTTTCAAGATTCTGACTGAAGTTGAACATGCATATTGATTGAAACTGTCATTGACAATGAAGATTCATTCAGAGTTCATCTCAAATCTGCTACGACTAAATTCAAAAAATCTTCTGAAAGAACAACGAAATGAGTCATCTGATTCTATAGTGATAGATGACGAAGACGAATGAAAAGTGAAGAACATACTGAACTTCAGACACTACAGAAGACGACTGCAATATCGTGTTAATTGAAAGAGCTATGACGTCGATCTACATTGATACAATGTCGATGAAAATGAGTTCAAAGACTGCTTGAAGATCATAAATGACTTTCATCAGAAGTATTTAAACAAGTCAAGTTAGAAATTGACTTAACAAGAATCAATCGATTGAACTGCAGCAATGAGAACATTGCTAGATGAAGAGAGAAAGTAATGTTACGAGCATGCATCTTTGATACTTCTGATTAATCTAACATAGACTAGTATAGAGCTGTAGATAAAGCTGTTGTTGACACGCTAGCGATTTAGCGTGTCTTCGTAAGTAAAACTTACGTCATGTTGCATCTTCTTTCTACTTTAGCTTTGAACTTCTAGTTAGAATACACTCATATGATTCGCTCTATGCAGACTCATAACAGCAATGAGTATACTTATCTGATACATTTGCTAAACACTCATGATTCAATGTCTAGATTCTCGACATCTGCATTTCAACTGTCAATAAATTCTTTCGTCTGCAGAATATTCATGATAGTGCAATTGAAAATGAAGAAGAGAATGTCATTCTGAAAACATTCACTGCTCATCAGAAAATTCTTTACAAGAAGTTGACAACAGTGACTCATGTGAAGAGTCATCTTGAAAGAGTTCACAAACTTGAGTTTCTAAAGATTTAAAAGTTCATTCTCAAAGAGATGATGATTGTCAATGACATTGTTAGAGAAATTCTGAATGTAAAGCATTTTGCAATACATTCAATCTCAATTATATATCATTTTGTCAACATTTCTAATTGTTCTAATATATTTTAGCACAATCTGTTGTCTTTCAAATCTCTGTCTTCACGTCTCAATGTAAATCTGACAATGAGAAAGAAGAAGAAATCTGCAATCTTGTCTCATGTGAAAGATGTTTGATGAAGTGATGATTGTGTGATGTTTGTTGTGTCGTGATGATTGCGCTTTCTTGTTGAGTGCATTTGAGCATCTTTGCGCTTTTTTCTTCTGTCTGTTGATTTACATATGTGATTATCTCATTAGAGAGCGAAACTATCATAATACAATGATTCTTCTTTTCTAATAATGAGTTTATGCTTGAAAGTGAGTGATTATGCTTTTCGCTCATGTTTCAGCCTCATTTTGAAAACTTCTATAAGCTTCGAGACATCTTTCATATCTTCACTCAATATTCATTGATTATATTTAATGAAATATTCTTTTCATTGTATCTTATAATATAAGATTCTCTTTCTTTTTCGCTTCTGTAAAATCTTTTCTATCTTTCATTCTTACTCATCATTAATAAGCTTGAGTATGAGATAATCAAGTATAGAATCATCATTTAGTCTACAATTATATGACTCTAAAAGAAATACATGAAAGACAGAATGAACTCTATAAATGACTGAAAAATCAAGACAATACATCTGCTTGTTTATAAGTTCTTGTATATGAAAGAACTTTATCATTTTATTTGATAACTTCTTGCTCAACTTCTTCTGCTTCAGATTTTTTGCTGATAGCATGACTAAATCATTGACATTAAAGAACTTAAACTTATGTTTTCAATTATAGTACTTTGTCTGAGCATTGATCGCATTTTATCATCATTGCATCAACGTGTTTTACATGTCTTGCAGCATTTCAACGCGTTCTTTTGCTGCTGACACTTCTTCTTTCATAGCATCATTCTCGATGTGTATGTCAAAGATTGACTCATAGTCATACATGATTTTAAAGAAACTACAGCTCAACGAAGAGTGCTTTGTCTAATGATACATGAACTCGACTACAAGTAGAAGCATAGCTCAGTCGTCTTGCTTTTCTGAACAATATACTCATAGATAATGTTTCAGCATTTAATTCTGTTGTTCTGTCTGATCATCTGTTTGCGAATGAAAGACGATGCTTAGTCATCATTTCATCTTGACATGATAGCAGATCTCTGATCAGAACGCACTGATAAATAGACTATTTCTATCAATAACTATATCATTTGATATCTCATATCTTAGAGCAATCTTCTCAAAGAACAACTCTGCTAACTCTACAACAGTCAGAGTCTTCTTCATAGACAGATAACACATCATCTTCGTGTAGCAATCAACTATCACAAGAATCAAGTCATACACGCCTTTTTTTCATTTACTAGACGACAGATCTGTTATGAAATTCATAGTGATTTCTTTTCATGAATCTGTGAGTTGAGATAATGACTTCAACTCATCATATGATAGATGACATTTCATCTTTACTCTCTGACAAATGTCACAAGTATCTATATATTCTTTGACATTCTTGATCATACTTTTTCAGTAATATTTGCAATTTAATAGCTCGCTGATCTTGTCAGCATCAAAATGTCTTGCTAACAAATCATCATGATGACATTTTAATAGCTCTTCTTTGACAGAAAGATTTTCTGAAACATACAATGATTCATTGTACTTTATCATTTCTTGACTATTCAATGTTTCAGCTTCGACGTCACTCTTTCATATACTTGTCGTTTCATCTGCTCTTAGTTTCACAGCAAATTCATTTTCTTGCTGTAAGATCTTAATGAGCTCGACTATGAATTTACTACTGAAGTTGTATGTTGTTTCATGAATTGTCAATACTTTGACAATTGCACGTGAAACGAGTTGTTTGCAATCAACAGTTTCAGCAACAGAATTAAGCTGTTTCTCAGCTACGTTGCAATTTTTATGAATCAACGTTTCAACGTCTGTGCTTCTTGAAGTTGTTGATTCAAGTTAAGAGATTCTATTTCTTGAGAAATGTACTTCATTTAGATGCGTTTCTTGCACTGTTAAAGTCATGATTTTCAGCAGCATACTTCTGACATGCATTGCTGAACATGTACTCATGTTTTCACTGACATTGTGAACAGACATCTTCTTGACTTTGTTAATCACTCATGTACAGTAAATTTCATCTTGCGATCTGCTTTCAACATGTTTCACTGAATATCTTCGTTCATTGACATTGTGAACGAACATCTTCTCGACATCGTTAATCACTTATGTTCATCAATGAATTTTATCTTGCAGTTTGCTCTCGACATGTTCTGCTTAATATCCGTTCATACTTATACTGTGAACGAACATCTTCTTGACGTCGTTAATCACTCATATACAGTATAGTTCTCTGATTACTACGAATATAAAGTTATTTAAGCTTTCTATTCTAGTCAGCTTTCGCTGCAGAGTGAGCAGCAAATAATTCGCAGAGATGTTTTTACTTTTATAGTCAGATCATCTCGACAACGCATTGATTAAGTTTATCTTTTCTGATTTATGTGCTATTTTAAAGTCGCAGATCAACAATCTCATGACTCATCTGACTTGTCTTTCGTTTAGCTCTTGAATGTTTATAAAACTCTTCAGATTATTATGATCAGTCAGAACTTCAACAGTATGATAATTGTCTTTCACATAGTGTCATCAGTGTTTAAACATCGTTACTATGACTAGAAGCTTCTGATCATATGTTTCATAATTTCTTTCAACGTCTATCATCATTCTAAATCAGAATGCAATCAAATGTCATTGATCTTCGTCATCTGACTGAGACAAAATATTCGCGACTGCATAATTGAACATGTCGATCTCAATGTGTATATGTCGCTCTGAATCAAAGTGTCTTAGTATAAATGCTCTCATAAAGACGTCGCGAAGCTGATTAAAAGCTTGTTTCGCTTTGCTTAATCATATGAATGAGCTAATTTTTACATCTTTTACACTATCTCTTAGCAATTCTGTTAAAGACTCTGCTATCTGAGAGTAGTAATGTATAAAATGTCGATAGAAATTGATGAATCTCAGAAAAACTTGTATTTTTTGATACATCTTTGATCTAAATCACGTTTTGATGATGTCTATTCTACTTGAGTTCATTGAAACACTCTCGATGAATATAACAAATTCTAGAAAGTTCACTTTAGTGATGAAGAATTCACACTTTTTCAAGCTAGCATATAGCTTGAACTTTCTTAATCTCTCGAGAATCTGCTTCATGTGATCTACGTGATTAATCTTCTCTACGAAGAAAATTAGAATGTCATTCAAATAAACAATATAAAAGTCGTTTAAAAGCTTTGTCAAGATCTTATTAATATAAGTTTGAAAGATGACAGATGCATTGATCAAATCAAACAACATGATCATATATTTGAAGTGATCGTAATGAATACAAAACATCGTCTTTCACTCATCTTCACATTGAATTCTGAGATGATGATAAACGTTCTTCAGATTTAACTTAGTGAACTGCTTAACTTTATTGAGTCTGTTTAAAGTTTCACTAATTAGAGACAGCAAATGATGATTTTTTACAATGATCTTATTCAGATCTTGATAGTTCATGCATAAATAAAAACTATCATTCTTTTTGAGAATGAATAGAATAAACACGTCAGTTAAGCTGACGAAGTGCTTAATTCATTCTTTCGCTAAGACATCGTTTAAATACTGTCTCAGAATCGTTAACTTTGTGTTTGACAGATTATAAAACGATTCATACAATGACTCTGCAGTGATTTCGATTGCATGATCGTGATTTTCATGCAAAGACAGTTTGTCTGCACTTTCTGTCAAGAATACATTGTCGTGAGACTGCTTGCATCATTCTTACGAGATAGTTAGTAAGAGAAAAGAGGTCGAGATCTGAGTCAATGATAGAAGAGTCGAGAAGCGTTTCTCGAGTGTACATATAAATGTCATTGCGACTTGTAGATAGAAAGAATATACACGTTATACAGTATCTTTCTACTAGCACGATCATTGCACATGTTCATTGTTTGCTTTCTCTGTTGCTTTGATACGACTTTTTATATTGCATCTGTACTCTATTTCTTGACATTGAAGCTCAAGCGCGAAGATATCATTTTTATGATATCTTGAATAGAACAGTTGACTGAACAGCAGAGAGTGACACGACATCTCTACAGTGATAAGAAAATTTATGAAAGATTTGAAGTGAGAATCAATTTGACTCTGAAATACGGAAGATTGATATAGCGACTTCATTTCGCTTAGAAATATTGACGAAAGCTATTCAAGTTACAGAGTTTTCACAGTTGAAACTAGAAGAGACGCGTATCTTCAGCTGACGAAAACTGTTTCTCTTTGAGCGAAGATGCAACAGCGAAGAAGAGAGAAACTGACTTTCGCGAATGATTGACACTCAGAAGAGACGCTCTGATCAGAAGAAGAATTCGTCTGATTTCAAGACTTGCAAGAAACAGACAGTGAAAGCGAGAATCAAAGAACGAATTCGAAGCGATGTAGTCAGAAGTACGAGAAATGACGTCAGTTTCAGCAGTGAATCATGTTTCAGCAGAAGCATAAGATCAAGCGTTGTTCGTCAAATAAAAGAAGAGAAAAGAAAAGCATCTTGATCAGTTGTAACAACTGCAAAAGAAAGAAAGAAGAACTTTGATGAGTTGAGAAGCAAAAACAAAATAATGAGATCTTTTTGACTGCTTTATTATTTTTGCTATTCTGTATTTCATTCTTACAGCTCTCAATATCAACTCACAGCGACAAAATGACAAGCTCATTGAGAACATCTGTTGTAGACACGAGTGCTACGCTCATCAGCTCTCGAGTCAGCTCAGAAATAAACATGATCACAATGTCGTTTCTGAAATATCTGACACTCATGTCATCGCTTGAAACTTCGAAAGTCTCGTATTTTGAAGAAAAGAACATGACTGATTTTCTAGAAAGATATGAAGACTTCTGTGATGATTATGAGCTGAATCAGATCGATTGATTTTGCAAGCTGTCAAGATACTGCAACAAGATCATTGATGATAACATCAAGACTATGATCGAATATATCGACTTTGACTGACAAGAACTGAAGAAGACAATGAAGAAGAAGTACAAGAAAGATGATACTGATCAACAGCTGAATTCTCGAATTTTCCTGAAAATCTTCAAGAATAAGTCTTATATCATGAAGAATGATCTGAAGCTGTACAGTTGACAATACAAAAGCATATCGCATTCGTTGATAAAACGCAAGAAAATGAATGAGTATATCAGATGCTGCTGATTTGTCAAAAGTCTTTCATTTATACTAAGCGAAAAGATCATATGAAAGTGTGCACTTGATTCTGAAGATTTCAGTTTCATGAACTTCAAGAAAGTTAGTGACGCGATAGTGATCTACTGCGACTCTGTCAAAGCACTGTTGAAATTCTCGATCACAATCAAGAATTTTGATGATCTCAGCAAGCTCGTGAACGAATATTAGATCAAGCGATCAACGATGTCAGACAAGTTCTTCGATTCTTTGATAGTAGCACAGCTCAGCGATATGACAATGAATGAGATGATAAATAAGTTTGAGATGATGATGCTTTCTTTGCAGACAGCAACGAAGAAGATTGAATCTTTCATGCAAAACATGACAGCATCTGTCTCAACGCTTAATGTTTATATCTCACGCGAACTTATCACGTCTGCTCGTTCAGCAATGTCAATGTCATCATCATTTTCGCTTTCAAGAAGTGAACGAGCGTCTTTAATGTTTAGAATGAAAGAATGCTTCTTCTATGAAGAAATAAAATGTCAGAAGATCAGATGTCATCAACTGAATATTTATAAAACAGAAAAGAAGATACATGTGAATGAAACAAACAGACTCTGAATGAAATTCGCTGAAAGAGATGACAGATTGACATCTTTCACATTGAGTTGTTCTCAGAAAAAGCTGATTGACAATGCTTTGAAGAAACAGAGTCAGCAAATGAGAGCAGAACATGTCGATGTCATCAGACTGACAAGTGTAAGAGCAATGATTATGAAGAAAGCAGAGAACACAGATGAGAAATAAAAATGAGACGAAGAAGTAATGATTGTCACAGCTTGACATGATTATAAGTCAGATGAGAATGCGATGAAAACAGTGATACAACAAAGAACGAGTTTGAATTGAACTTGAAGAAAAAAAGTAAGAAAAGAAGAACATCTGTTGAGCATGAAGAATTTGTGCTCTGAAAAGTATTTGTCAATTTCAAGATTGTTCTTGAAGAAGCGAACAAGTGAGAATGTGATTATGCAGAATGCAGCTGCTCTTGAGAAAACAGTAAAAACAACGAAGAAATCAACGAGAAAGAATTCAGATGACAGCAAGATAAAGTCAGATAATCAAGACAAAAGAACGCAAAACATAGTAGAGAAATGCATAAACACAGAAGACGTGATGCATATTATAGCGAATCGAAAGATGCAAGACGTAAGCATTGAACAAATGTTTACACATTCATCTATTCTTCTTTGAACTCTCTACGCTTAAGTAAAACAACATAAGAAAAAGAAAATGAAAAAAACTGATGATGTGCAAGTAACAGCAGTAAAATTTGAAGATTCTTCACTTGAAAAGTTGAATGCAATTCTGTATGCAGTGACGTGTTCAAGAACATGAGTGTTGATGAGCGATGAGATTTACATTAAGACACTGCTTGATAGTGATGCTGAAATCAACGTTATGTCTGAAACTCTTGTTGCAAGAGCTCAGTTGTTTATGCAATGAGACATTCATCTAGATATGATAGAAGTCAGCGAAGCAAAGACTAACATCATTGAATGTTGCAACAACGTGAAGATCGATATTGACAAAGCAAAATCAATGATTTCAATATTTGTAATTGAAAGTGACGAGTACACTCTGATACTGAGCAGATCATATGAGCGAAAGACGCGTCTATGCATCAACAATACTTCGAAAGAAACTTGTAAGATGACAGTCATTGATGATGATGAAAGAATGATGTTCTTTAAATCGATTTTAACGCACAATTTTATCAATCGAGATGTGTTGAAAATATTTCTTAAGAAAGTGAAAAACTCTTTAAATGAGTAGATGAGTGCTCTGTCAAGAGCGTATCTGCGATGAGAAGTGTAAGCTTGAAGACTGTTGATTTAGCGCGCTTGAAAAGCTCTGAGACGTTCATCAAGATCAAAGAAGAAAAGAAAAAGAAAGATCAAAGCTTCGTTCAATGATTTTGCTTGAATGATAACATGTGATGCACACAGATGTTATGATGTCGTTCAAACAGACTTGCGATGCGAATGACATGAAGATTTGATCTGAGTTCAATTCGTCAGCATGAAAAGATAAATCATGTCAAAGTAGTGACAGCATACAAGAGAAAAGCTCAGAAGATTTGATCTGTGAATTCATCAAAGTCAAACGACTCAATATCAGAAGATTTGACAAACTGAAAACAAATCTTATTGACTCAGATCAAATTGAATATGACAAAGATGAAGTCAGAAAAGTACGATCATTGACTGTTTCTCAAATTCTTCAAAATTGCTCGAGAGTTCAGACTGACTTCGAAACAAGCGAAAAGAATGATATGTGATGATGCTTTAACTCTGCAAGAGAAGAATTTACTACTGAAGATGTTGTTTAACAGAGAAGCGACAATGATCTGAGACTTCTCAGAAATGAGAAAGATAAAAGACGTAGTTTCATTCTCGCAGCAAATTCGAATGATATCACATGATGCATGACAGACATTCAATTTCTCAGTTTCTAAGACACTTCATCAGATCATTATAAACATGCTCAAGAATTGAATAAAGCATGACATACTGAAATCTTGTCATGACTTGTATCGAAATCTCTGATTTCTGATCAAGAAAAAGTTCAATCAGTATCACATGATCAATGCAGCGATGAATATGAACAAGATTATCATCAGAGACATCAATTTGCTCTCAAATGTGAATGAATTCTTTGAAGAATTCATCAATATGATTATGATCTTTCTGATAGATCTGTTTTCTGAGTACGATCAGATTACGCTGACAAAAATATATTGAGATTTCACAATGTTCATGACATTTCTGAGATTATTACGACAGATGACGTTATCACAAGATGTCATCAACTTCGTTGCTCAGTTTGTCAGAATCATAATCAAGATATTGAAGAATCTTCTTGAAATATGCAAATCTTTTCTCAATGATATTGAAGTAAAGAGATCGAAGACAATCTATGATAATGCAAAGATCGCTTCAGAAGTGCATCAGTTTATGCTGAAGCACATTAAGAATCTTGACTTTGTATTCTTGAACTTTAAGCTCATCAATTGTATCATATTTAATGAAAAGTCGTAATTCTGCATGTCGAGCATAAAGATTGTAAGATTTGTTTGTGACTTTCATAATCACAGATCAGAAGATTTCAAAATTATCAAGATTCTAGAATGATATCTCTGTCATGATGTTACATCTGCTTGAGCATTTATTGAAGTATGCGTGTATTATCGAGTGTGAATAGAGAATTTCATCTTGATCGTAGCGTCAATATTTCAGCTCTTCAAAAAGAAGATCAAATTCATATAAGAAAGAGAACAAGAGAAAGTCATGAACAAGCTGAAGCTGACATTGATCACTGCATCGATCATGAGAAGTCTGAACTACTCTGAGCAGACAGAAGAAATTGTTCTCGTCGTGAACGCAAGTCTTTAAGAATGAAAAGCGATGTTACAGCAGACAGCATTGAATTCTAAGAATCGACATTTCGTACAATATGAAAGTGAACTATGAAATGAGTAAGAGACAAGATATGATGCTGAAAAGCGAGAATGCAAAGATCTGATGAAGACACTGAAGAAGATTCATTACTGATTATACGACATGAAGTTTATTATTGAAATAGACGTCAACACTTTGATGACGTAACTGAATCAATCTGCATCAGACTTATCAGAAACATTAATGACATGATGACTTGCTTGAATTCGCATGTTTGATTTTAATGTTCATCACGTCTTCGATCACAAGCATAGTGCACTTGATGAACTTTCGCGCAGACTCAGAGAATCTTCAGACGACAAAGATGAGATTCATGAGAAAGATATAAATGATTTCATTAATGCTCAGTTAAATTTCATTCATCTTTGCTCAGTCAGTATAGTTGTTGAAAAAGACATGTCAATATTGAAAGATTCATATTCAGAACACTTTAAGAAAATAGCTTGTTATTTAATTTTCTTATCGCGCTCGTTTGAAATGTCAACAAAAGAATTTCGAAAATTCAAATATAAAGTGTTGAAATTCATGATTCAAGATAAACATTTGTTAACTGATAATGAGATTCATCTGTACGTGATGTTGACTACGAATCTTTTGATTCTATTCTGTTTCAAATAGAAGTCAGAAGAGTCAAGAGATCTCAATTCGACGCAGTTCAAACGATGTTAGAACGTTGCGTGATCAGAAAAGTCGTCGTGCAGAGTTTTCACTCACGCGACAACACTTTCTTCTAACAGTCACAATCGATCTATGAAGAAGATTAATGACATGTCGATGTCAGTAAGAGATGGAAAGATACTACTAGTAGAATAGTCGACTCAGATGAAGAGTCTGAAAGTCGTGACTACAAGTGATTGAAGAGATTTGCAATTCGTCGACTGCGTCGATATTGAAACGTCTTCATCACATCAACAGTGCCGTCGAGTAATTGATGAAAAGATATCAGGTAGAATAGATGAATCAGATGATGAGTCTTGAGTTTGTGACTACATGTGCTCGAAGAAGTAGTGACTCGTCGATCACGCTGATATACTGAAAGAACTTGAGCTCATCTTCTTTACTTGATGTCAAGTCATACATCTATCTACGTGGAAAATCGAGAGCGCATGAGAACGATCAGAATGCATCTCTACTATCGATCAGCTAAGCATCGAACGATTGCGATCGCACGTCTATACTAACAATCTATTTAACGTCTACGTGACACAAGTCAAATCAAGAGAAGAAAAGAATTATTCAGTACAATCACACTCTATCTTCCCATCGTGCGCATCTCTTTTTCACCACACATTTCTCTGCTCAATGAATGACAATCATTGAGCAAGAGAACACAGTTTCTGCGTTACAATCACGAGCATCACGAGTGCAAAGAAACGTCTTTCGTCTTCGGATCGAGAATTGAACCGAAACATCGTTGTATAGAATATCGTCAATGAAGAGCAGAGCAAAGACGATGCGTTACAACAAACAGCACAGGCACTCGTAAGAGTTTACTCGAGCGTCACACGCTGAATAGAAGCTATAGATTCATTATTGATAACACAGTGTCAATTTTATTGTTTCGACGACGTGAAGTCGTTGTGTAGTCGGCGAGCGATTTTCTCTTTCAGAGAGTTTTGTTCGTTCGATACACATAGCATAGTTTTCCTCATGAATCGAGTTTAAATCGATGTCACAAGAATGTATGAAATCAAATCAAATCAAAATCAAATCACATCAAAATAAACATTTGTTTAAAAGATTCAACAAGATTTATCAACAAAATCGTGAGAGGGAAAAAGTCGATATTAGCTGATTTTTATCGACTTTTTCTGAGTTAGCTGTTAATCTCATGTGTCAGCTAACGATTGAAATTAGCTGACTCTCTCAGTTATTAGCTAACTATTAGCTGATTTTTAGCTGATTTAGCTGTGCACTCAACTAATATCGATATTATCTCTTTTGTTGACTTCTTCAACATTTGTGCATTTTGCTTATTAACAATCAAATATTGAATTAATGACTAGATAGTTATTGCGCTCGTATAATAAATTGATTAATAATTAATTTGACTATTTAAATAATAGCTATTTACACAGTTTAATATATGCGCTGGGAAAGTCAATGAGAAAGTCAATGAGAAAGTTAATGAGAAAGTTAATGAGTAAACTAATGAGGTAGAGAGTCATGTAGAATGTTCGATAGAGAGTCATGTAGAATGTTTGATAGAAAGTCATGTAGAATGTTCAATAAAGAGTCATGTAGAGTGTACGATAGAGACATATTTGATGCTCGATAGAGAACAAATTTGATTCTTCAATGCAAAGCAATTCGAAACTTGATAGAAAGTCATGAAGAAAGTCATGAAGAGAGTCATGTAGAAAGTCATGTAGAAAGTCATTGAGAGAGTCATGTAGAGAGTCATGTAGAGAGTCATTGAGAGAGTCATGTAGAAAGTCATGTAGAAAGTCATGTAAAAAGCATTGTTTGAAGCACTGTTTGACTTGTGTTATGCATTCGATCGACGCGTATTTTGAAGCATGTAGAATGTTTGATAGAGCGTTTGATAGAAAGTTCAGTAGAAAGCTCAGTCGATAGCTCAGTAGAAAGATCAGTAGAAAGATAAGTAGAAAGGTCAGTAAAAAGCTCGATCGATAGCTCAGTAGAAAGATCAGTAGAAAGATCAGTAGAAAGCTCGATCGATAGCTCAGTAGAAAGATCAGTAGAAAGCTCGATTGATAGCTCAGTAGAAAGGTCAGTAGAAAGCTTAATCAATAGCTCAGTAGAAAGATCAGTAGAAAGCTCGATCGATAGCTCAGTAGAAAGATCAGTAGAAAGCTCGATCAATAGCTCAGTAGCTAGCTCAGTAGAAAGCTCAGTAGAAAGCTCAGTAGAAAGTATTGTTTGAAGCACTGTTTGACTCGTGTTATGCGTTCATAATTTGAAGCATGTAGAGCGTTTGATAGAGCGTTTGATAGGAAATTCGGTAGGGAATTTGAGTGAGCGAGTAGGTGAGCGAGTAGATGAGCGAGTAGGTGAGCGAGTAGATGAGCGAGTAGATGAGCGAGTAGGTGAGCGAGTAGGTGAGCGAGTAGATAGGCGAGTAGGTGGGCGAGTAGATGAGCGAGTAGGTGAGCGAGTAGGTGAGCGAGTAGATGAGCGAGTAGGTGAGCGAGTAGGTGAGCGAGTAGAATGATGAGCATGTAGAGTGACGAGTAGAATGATGAGTATGTAGAGTGACGAGTAGAATGATGAGCATGTAGATGAGCGAGTAGAGTAATGAGCATGTAGAATGACGAGTAGAGTGATGAGTATGTAGAATGACGAGTAGAGTGATGAGCATATAAAGTGACGAGTAGAATGATGAGTATGTAGAGTGACGAGTAGAGTGATGAGTATGTAGAATGATGAGTAGAATGATGAGTATGTAGGGTGACGAGTAGAATGGTGAGTAGGTGAGCGAGTAGATGAGCGAGTAGATGAACGAGTAGATGAGCGAGTAGATGAGCGAGTAGATGAGCGAGTAGAGTGATGAGCATGTAGAGTGACGAGTAGAATGATGAGCATGTAGAATGATGAGTAGAATGATGAGCATGTAGAATGACGAGTAGAATGATGAGCATGTAGATAGATGAACATGTAGATAAATATTTTAGCTGAATTAGCTGAGTTAGTTGAATTTAGCTGAAATTTAGCTGATTAGTCAGTTGTTAGCTGATTATTAGCTGAATCAAGTCGACTTTTTCAAATTCTGTCATCGAGCAAAAAGTTAGCTGTTGAACATTTTGTCGATGTTGCTTCTGTGCGAAGAATGATGAATCTTCAAGAAGAACGCAGTAATATTCTGCAGAAACTGCATGATGAAAGTAATCATCATGAAAGAGAAAGAACATATCAAAAGATGATTGACAAATATTAATGAAAGAAGATATGAAAGAATACATGCACGTATGTAAAATTCTGTGAAGAATGTCAATTGCAAGCATCAAGATGAGAGAAGAAGACTCTGCATTCTATTTGAATCTTGAAAGTCTGAAAGAAGATTGAGATGAATGTTATTTACATGTCTTCAAGCAAAGAGAAACGCTATATTGTCTTGACAAGAAATGACTTCTCAAGATAAATAGAAGAAAGAGTTCTGAGAGCAGCAACTTTGAAAGCGATAGCGAAATTTCTGTGAGAAGATGTGATCTGCAGACACGACTGTTCAAGAAGATTTGTCATGAACGAAGAATTGAAGAACAAAGAGATTGTAGAAACGCTGATCGAGAAATATAAGATAAAGTGAGTGATAATGTCAACTTATCATTCACAGATGAATGATCTTGTGAAGAGAAATCATACAGCTGTTGTGAATGTCTTGATCAAGATGACAGTCGATGAAAGCATGAGATAAGTCGAGAGCTTTGTCAATGTGTTATGAGCAGACAGAATCATTGTGAAAACTTTCATTGAAATGACTTCATATCGTGTCTTGTATGACTGCGATGTCATTCTTTCTATAGAACTTAATGTTTCAATCTGACAGATTCTTTCATGAAACAATGTTTGCATAACTGATGAGTTATTGACTCTTCGTGCTCAACAACTTGAATGCAGAGACGAGAATTTGAAGAAGATCACGCTGCATTTGAGAAGAATGAGAGAGATTGACAAAGATGTATGAAATGATCACAGACGTGTTCATACTAGTTCAATTCTAAAGAGTGATCTTATACTGTTGCATGACATCAAATTGAACAACATGCATATGTTGAAATTGACATGAAGATGACTGAAATCTTTTCGAGTAGTGAAGATGAACACTGAAAAAGAATGATATAAAATTGCAAAGCTTGACGAAGCGATCTTGAAAGAAACGATTGCAGAAAATAGATTGAAGAAGCGTGTGAATCAAGCATTGAAAAGTAAGATCAGCAATGAACAGAAGAATGAAGATCAGAATCTATTGATGATAACGTTCATTGAGAAAATCATGTCAGAAATTGCGATCAATGTTTCGATCAGAAATTCAAATGCGTCGCTGAATTTTATTCATTATTAACTGAAAGTCTCTGTGAACTTGAAAAGAGTGATTGTTGCTGAGACTTCTGTTGAATTGAGATAAGATTGTTCACACTCAAGAGTGCAGCTTCAATAGCATTGTCTTGTACAGCATCACTTGTATTAGCTCTTTCTCTGTTGAGTCATCAAGAAGCGAAGTTGATGCAAGAAGATCATGAGTTGTTAAGAATGTTATAAAGTCGCTTTAAGTTGCTTGAACATATGAAAAGAAGAATGAGAGTGAAGATGCAGACGTCTGCAATGTCAATACTGAATTACTTCAGTATTGAAGATTGAAAGTTTCAAAATGTTCTAGTCTCGAATGAACAAAGCGAAATTCTAATCAATTCGCAGAGTACGCGCTAAAGTTCACTGCGTAATGATTAGAGCTAAAGCTTAAAGCAAGAATCAAAATCGATCGATGATTGTATATCAAAGAATATATTAAGATCGAAGATTGAAGATATATCAAGATCGACTTAAACGACACATGATAAGACAACATGATGCTACATCAAGTCAATCTAACTCATGTGACACGCAGCAGATAGCATAGAGAAATAGTCAATCAGTCAGCTGAGAGATTTGTTACTAATATTGAGTTATCAATACTCTCTCAGCTATGACAAGCATAAGTTGCAGAAGAATTATTTGCAAAATTGCAAGCAATTTCTACTAGCGCTGAGTTCTAGAAAACTCAGCACGTATTCTCTATCTTTCAACATAGTTATCATCTATGTTATTTGAACTCGCATTAAAATGTTTAAAAATCTTACGTATTTCATCATCTTTGTTATTTGAACTCACACTAAAACGACTAAACATCTCATGTAACTTTTCACTCAGCATTTGTTTTCTCAGACATTAAAAGCTTACATTGAAGCTTTTGTCAACGAAAACTCTTACATATTTTCTCAGAAGAATCTCATTTGAATTCTTTAACTATCTTTACTTTCATCATTTCAATGACATTCACTAAAGCAAGCTCTGTGATAATGCTGCATCATCTGAAACACTTCATAAATGATTAAAAAGAACTAGTTGATTACTTGAATTCTCTGCGTACAGAACAAGAACAACAGACAGCAAGTCGTTAATTTCGAAATCAGATTATGCAATTACACGTCAATGTAAAGAATTTGATGTATAGCTTTGTGAAATTTCTTGATATCAACTCACTTTATTCAAGAATGACTAGCGAGAAAGAAGAATGAAAGACGATGAATATTGAGCATAAAAGAATTGAAAAAGAGAGAAGAGATATAGCTGAGACAAAAAGAATCGTGATGAACAGATGAGATTCAAAGTTATTGAATCTTTGAATTTCAAAGAAAGATTCTTCATTATATTCAGTAAAAAGAGAAGTGATGAATAAAATACGTGCGATCATTGCAAGAATTCAGAATGAGCATCTGATCAAAGCGATGATGAAGCAGATAGTATATCATAGAGCGATGCAGACAACTGTCAGCAGAGATTGAGTTTTGATCTTCTCATTTTCACAACTCACAGACTTCAACAAATTGATCACGAATCAGATTGAAATTATATTAATGAACAAGAAGCTAAATTACATGAATTGAAAATGAGTAAAGTCTGACTTGCTATGTGAGTGTATCAGCGACATAATCTTGAAAACAGATCATGTCGAGATTGTTTTTAGCTCATCAGCAGTCTTGCAGTTCAATTTCAAAAGAAGATCAAGATCATTGATACTGTTGTCATAATCAAGACGCTCATCAGTAGTGTTGAAGAACGAAGACTCACACTTCATGTTGATTGCAAACGATGTAGTAATGATCTCAGATTTTAATTCATCAATGTCAGCGATGCAAAGTTTGATGATAAGATCTCATCAATCATCAAAAGTTGTCACATCAATCTCTTCTGACATGATTACTTCATTCACGTCGTTAAATTCTTCAAGAACATGACGCGTACATCTTCTTATGTTTTCTCATTCTCTTATCTCGATCGCTTCAATGTTCTTGAAGCTAGCAGAATATGATGAGCAAAAACTTGCTTTCTTGCTAGATGTAATCATGAATAACGAAAAGATTCTTCTACAGTACAGCTTAGAAACAGAAATGAGTGATACTGTGAATGTCTGCAAGAAAGCTATCATTGCAACAGTGATAGAAAGCGTACAATCGAAAGTTCAATGATCGCGTTATTAAATCATTGAAAATATCTGAAAGATGAAAGAGAGTAAAGCATGCTCTTGCATATGAATGTCTCATACATGAAAGCAGAGACTCGATTATCTTGATTCAAGATTTTTAACTGTGACAATGAAGTTGCTGAGAGAATATCGCTTCAAAACTAAGAGTGAAGAAACTTTTGTATGTCATTCACATCTTCAGAAGCTGAGAAATAAACTCAAGCTACTGACAAATGAGCTGTCATTTGAAATACTTATTGATTGTATAAATATCATATACGATTATAGATTTTGACTAGATTTCGTGAAAATCAATGTCACTTTCGCAGACTGATTTCGTTGAGATAGTCATTTCTTTCGCTTCACTGACTCACTACAATTATTTTGACTACGATCACATATGTCACAGAACTACAAGATTGATACATCTTTGATTCATAACATGTTTATAGAAAAGATCAAGTATCAGAAGTGAAAGAAAAATGATGCAATAATATTATCAAATGTGTTTGATTGAATATTGAACATCAATACATGAGTCTTGATAAAAGAGAAACTAAATATGTATTTATGACATCAGAGAGATGACTTAAATCTTACAAATCACGACTGATTGAGAACGACTATGTACATCACGTTGCAACAACTAGTACGTCAGAATATAATGTACTATCTCATTACTGTGATTCTTTGATTGAATCATGAAATTGATCTTCTGACTTTCTCATATTTCATGAAGATTACTTTCAAGAATGATTCAAAACTCATAAGACATGTGAATCTGAATGTCAATGATTTGATGAGTGATAAAGAACAAAGTTGAATTCAGAGCACAGCAATGTTTGCAGATGAGTCAATTGACAAAGATGATGAATTCATTCTTGATTTACATCTTTGCATGAAAAAATGATGAAAAGAAGCGATCAAGCGAAATCTAGCAACGAATGAATATACTCACTGCGTAGTACTCGAGATGTTCAATGAGAATGATTCGCGAAGATCAGATCTGAAATGAATGAATCAGTCTTGCTTCGCAGACAGTGTTCATTTCTGAATGTCACATCTATCACATGATAATAAAGATAAATTTGATGAACAATGCATTGCAGTGCTCATCTATCACACAGCGATCTTCAAAGATGAAGTCAACATGAAAATTGCAAAATATGAAACTAAGAATGAAGTGATCATCGCACTATGAGATCAAAGACTCATCGACGCGATCTCTTCTGAACTAGAAAACGATAAACAAGAGAAAGTATCATTTCATCATTCTGTCATCGTGAAAATTCGAGAAGTATGTTCAACTTCGAACGCACTAATAGATCTTTGAAGCTGAAATTCAATGAAGATGTTGAAAGAAAGAAGTCTTTTGTTTGATCAGAATCTGAAGTAAGTAAAAAAGTTTGTTGAATTTCATTGAAAATCTGCATTAAATCAGATGAGAAGAGTTCATAAAAGAATGAAAGAGACAGAGATTGCAGTTTATGAGTCTAAATTCTATTTCTACTGCGTCAAGAATGATATTAAGTCAATGAAAGATGATGAATGAAAGCATTCAAGAACAATTGCTCGAACGTTAATGATAGATTGTATTCTTTCTGTTTTCTCAAGCGTTGACAAATAGATTGTTTTCTTGCTGTTCTCTTTCTGTTTTCTTCTTGATTCTTTCTGTAGTGATCAAGAGACGATCACTAATTAGATGAGAGACGAATGTCGTAAGACTGCTTGCATTATTCTCACAAGATAGTTAGTAAGAGAAAAGAGATCGAGATCTGAGTCAATGATAGAAGAGTCGAGAAACGTTTTTCGAGTGTACATATAGATGTCATTGCAACTTGTAGATAGAGAAAATATACACGTTATACAGTATCTTTCTACTAGCACGATCATTACACATGTTTGTTGTTTGCTTTCTCTGTTGCTTCGATACGACTTTCTATATTGCATCTGTATTCTATCTCTCGACAACATCTTCATACTTTTTCAATTTAATGAATAGAATCTGCGTTTCAGATGCATTTGTGATATGACTCATCACATTATTCATTGCTTTCACTTAATGTTCAATGATTGACTCTTTGACAATGTTGATCATGACAAAAGCATACACAGTAAACTCATCTTGTAAAGCTTTCGCAAATGCTTGTGCGAAGAACAACTCAAATGCGTGCTCATTCACGTTGAAACATCATGTTCTTGCAATCATGTTTATTCAAATACGCTTGAATTGCATACTCAATATACTCAGAATCAGAGAAGATTTCTTCTTGTCGATAGCATAAAAGATACTTATATCTTTTTTCTCTATGTTTCAGCTGTCTCTCAGTCGATAACACATCTTATAGACGTCATAACAATAGATACTCTGATTGTTCATTCAGATAGATCTTGAAAGATCAACGTTCAACAATGATATATCTTGCTCAATGATGAAATGTTGACTAATCACGTTCATCTTGACATCAATATTCATGTGAATCTTTGTTTCTGTCTTCTGATCTTCTTGAATTACATGCTCTCTATATATAAGAGTCTTTATGAAGAGAACTTCTTGTTTTTTTCTTGATGATTTGAAGCATTCATCAAGAGCTTGTCTTTTTCGAAATCTTGAGATGACTCATATGCAACATCAAATCGATGAATACTTGATTTACATCAAATTCTTTTGATCTATTCTTGATCTTTTCGTCTTTACAATCAGTAAAGTAATGATTCTTTCAATTGCAAATGTAACACATTATGTTGAACAAATTCTTGCTATAACATGATGAAGTGTGTGAGCTTATCTTTGACGAAGAATCGAGTTTAGTTGATCAATGAGATTTCTTTCGCTTTGAATGAGTCTTCTTGTTGATTCTATCTCAATCATGCAATTCTTCGTCTTAAAATCATTTTAACGACAAGACGTGTTCTTTTCGCAGATTTGTTTTCAATTGAGCGACAAGATCGATTAACGCATTTTATGTGATAGAAATTGACTGCACATTAGTAATGATCATGCACAGCTCAGATCTCAACTTGATGAATAAATGAGTTTGCTTATACTCATCACTATACAACGAAAGTTGATGTTTCAAAGTGCTCAGATTAGCTGCAAACATTCGTATCATCTGATCTGAATGTTGCAATGCATTCATGTATTGTTGAGTCATGTTTATGTCTTGATTCATCGAGTCTTTAATTAAATTTAGAAGAAAGTTAATAAAATTGAATCACATCTGCTGAGCTGCAAACATAGTCTCTTCATGATCAAATCAAAGTTTCTTTGATTCATGCTTCAAATAAATCATGCAGTACAAAATCTTTTTCTCATCTTTTTCTCATCTTTTTCAAAATGTCAAGAGATATTTTGAAATGAGATTTCAACGTCGCGAATTCACTCTCTATGTTCTCTTATGATTTTGTCATGATACTTCTTCAAAGACATTGAGAATCTTCATTTCTGCAAGACAATTTCGTGATAACTTCATTTCATCATCGTCGACACTATGAAGACGATGCGTAGATTGTTCAAATTCTTCGTGAGAACTTGAGTGAAAGTCTGATGACTTCTCTTCATCATTTCAATGATTTGCAGAGTCTCAATCTCTGATCAAATAGCTGTTAACTTTTGTTTCTTTTGCAGTTCATCACATTGAAGCATTGTCTATGTCAGCTGTTCATTAATATCAAGAGAGAGTTCATCTTCTGCTTCTTCACTTTCTGATTTCATTATGCAACGTTCGTTTTCTGATATGATGTCTCATGAGATCAAGATGTCATCGTTTCAACTCTGTTATAATCGCGTTGCTGTTATCATGCTTAAATATCAAATCATCACTTCTAAGAAGAGTTTGAAATAATTAGAACTGTGATGATCAAATTTACTAGATGAATAGACGAAGTTTATAAGAATGATATGACAATGTGATATTCTAAGCAAACACAGAATGAATATATATTATGATAGAGCTAATTATTAAGAAGTTCTTGATAACTCGAGAAAATCAATCGACTATAGAGAGTTTGTCAAGCATTGTCAAGTTGAGCACAACATAACTTATGATATATTAAGTCGAAAATATGACGTAGTCTAAACGATGTCTTGACAGAGTCATAGAGTTTCAGAGCTAACTCAGATCTGATCTTCAACTCAGTTTCTGACTTTAATCTCTATGTGTCAATTCATCATGACACATATGAACATTTTTGCAAAACATGATCAATTTGCACAAGAAAGATTTCTACAGATAACATGAAACAGATGAGTTGCATGCTTTACAAGCGAAGCGAGTGTCTGTGAAACGTGATATACAATGATGATGACTGTCAATCTTAAGAATCTCATCTCTTCACTGAGTTCTGACTCTTGAATGTCTTGATGATAAAGTTAATCTCTAGTTGAAAACATCATCTGTATAACTTGAAAGAACAGTAACATATGTCGATGTGATTAAAGAAGAAATCGACTGCGATACACATGTGTATCACAGATGAAACATCTGCAATTCATGCTTAAGAAGTAAACTGTCAAAATCTGAGCAGTGAGAAATCTCATTTCTCTTAAACTGTGAATCTGTCGTGAGAAATTCTCTCTGAGTAATCTCTCATGTTTAAGAGAAAAATCAGCATAGAAGTTGTGCTTCATGTATGTTGCATGCAATGTATACAACATATTTTCAATAGACTGTCTCTGAACTCTTTAGATTCAACAAACTCTTCAGATTTAATGAATTCTTTCGATTCAACAAATCTCTTAAGCTCAGCAACAGTCATGTTAAAAACATGCAGTCAAGTCGCTGATAAATCAGCTTAACAAATAATAAAGATCAAGAAGAGATGAATTAATCTTTTCTCTTACGTGAATAATGACTCAAATAAAATGACATCTGAGCAAATTCAAAAACGTTCAATCAGAAAGTAAGAAAGATTCTTGATAATCGAAAGCATACAAAGAGTCTTTTCATTGCAGAATCAACAACAGCTATGAATAACTTTATGATAAAACAATCTTTTCTATGAATTTTACAGTACAACATCAGAAAGTCATTAAGAATTCAAGAATCATTTCTAATTAACAGAGAAATTCGTGAATTCAACATAATAACTATACAAAAGCAAGATTGCAACAACAATAATTTACAATCATTTAACTCAGCACACAACTTCTTTCATTTAATGAAAAACTCATCATCTCAATCAAGAACATGCATATACATGTTACGAGCGTATCAAGACTGAACAAGACTGAAGCTTTAATCAATTCGCAGTGAACGCTAGCGAGTTCTCTGCGTAATGATTAGAACTAATCAGCGAGTTAGTCAGGTTTGACTCAGATATGACTCAAATATGACTCAATCTCTTTTTTCTTTCTCAACACTCTTTTCTTTCATCAACATCTTGTTCATCTACATCACATTCTTTTCATGTCACAAACACATTTCTTTTAAGTTTAGTGCAGTCTTTGAACATTACATAAATAGAAGCTTTTGTATCAATCTTCTTCTGTATTCTTAATATTCAGTTATAGCTATTTCTAAAGATCAAGCACTATCAACTCTGATCTTCATTGATTGTATCATCTAGACATAATTCTGACATTATATTAAGAATTCATTAATCACACGATACTGATCTCATTACTCATTCAACATACTCGTCTAGACAGAACAAGTCTAAAGAAATTCATTTATCTGATAATCAACGATAATTGAAAGATAGAACAACATTAGAAAATTGAATAAAATCAACGACGAGACTGTTTGAATTGCTAGACTACTTATCACTCATTAAGTATGCAAAGTTCATTCAATTACGAGAATCATGATAAAGAATCTTCGTGAATTGCTCAAGAATCAAATCGATTGATAGATTCAATGATAAAGAATCTTCGTTGTTTGCTAGAGAATCAATCAAACTCATCAACAAACAAATCTCATCTTCTTTGTTGAAGATTAAATCTCATCTCATACGTCTTTCTTCTTCAATTGTTGAGCATCATCATTTATTTAATTCTCTTTCAAACAAATCTTCTAATGCTTAGTCGTTCGTCTACTGAAGAGCATTTCAAAGAATTTCGAAATCGTTTCTCTCAAATCTCTGATGCTGATTCAACGAAATCATCAAGTGCTGCATCATTCATTCATGAAGATGACGAATCATTCGTTAAAACAGTAATATTTCTCGTGTTTTACGAAATTTGAAAGGCTCGAAGTCTAGCTCTTGATGAAGAAACAGATCAACTTTACGAGTTAAATAAACAACAAGAAGACGAAATCAAAGAGTTGAAGACTAGACTTCAAGCCAAAGAAATCACTTCTTCTGATTTCATTTACTCTGAGCGTTCTAGATCTCAAAAAATACTCGATTCTTCGCTGTTTACTGATGAAAAGAACTCTATTTGAAAGAACTGATACGATAAAATTCAGAATAAACTAGAGATCAACGTCGATCTCTTTTCTAATGAACGAGTCAAATTGAGCTATATACATTCTAGATTATTTGATGACGCAGTTGAGATCACTCAAGCTAGATGTCAACGTGATTGTGTCAATCTTTATAAAATCGTCGATGATTTTTTGAAAGAGCTAGCTCAGTTGTTTGATGATTCGAATAAGAAAGTCAACTTTCGTAGAAAATACTACAACTTGATTCAAGAATTCAAGAAATTCAATGAATTCTATACTCAGTTTCAACGTTTATCTTTCTATCTAGACTATCATGAGAAGCAACTGATCGCTGATCTGAAAGATAAAATACATCTTCGTCTTCAATTCATTTGAATAGATCAACTAGTTCAATCTGATTCTCTAAAAGAAATTCGTTTCTATCTGATTCATTTGAATAATGATCAGCGAGTCATTCGAAAGATCAAGAACAAGATCAAACGCGTTGATGATATTTTTAAGACTATCTTTCATAAAGCGACTGTTGTCACTTAATCAGTCAATCACTTGAAGTCTGATCAGCTAAAGTCGCGCGACGCGATTTTAACTAACGTCAAAGAAGCAGATATTCTAGTCGAAAGCTGTTTCATATGTCATAAATCAGATCATAGCTTTAAAGAGTGTCTCGATTGATCTACTAGAATCAATGCAGTGAACAATGAATATGATTGCATCGATTTCGATTCAGATTTCGATTAAAAAAACTAGTCATCTCTTCAAAAGTCATTAAAGAAATAGAGATTATATCTTTGTGCAAACTAGATGAAATTCTATTGAAAGAAAATTACTTTGAAAAGTTGTTTCTAATTGACGCTTATCTCATCTCTCAGAATCAATCTTTCAGCCTTTGTTCTTTAATAGACAGTGATTCAATCGTTTATATGATCATACATTTTAATCTAGTCAATAAAATATGCGAGAAACTGAGAATTCAATCTATATCACTGACAAAAGAGAAGCTAATAAGAGATTATGATGAAAAGATATTTAAGAAGATCATCACTCATAAAATTCTATTCAATCTCATCATCAAAAGTCATAAGAAATTGACTGTATCAATGCTGATAGTTGATATTGATCATCATGAAGTCATGTTGAGTAAGCTTTGAATGAACAAAAACGAAATATTATTGAATATGCAGAACGACGTCATTGTTTTTTCGAATCGATTGAATACTTCTATTTCGATTTTTTCGATCTCTCTCAATTCAAAGCATTCAAGTTGATCGCGATCAACTTTATTTTCTTCAATCACTCAGACTAAAGTCTTTATGATGCTCAAATGACTCATTTGAAAAGAGTCATTCTTGATTTGAAGCATAAATGCAGCTTTATTCAAAACATTGTTGAATCATTCAAAGAAAAACAAGATCGAAGTCTTTGCTCTATTCATGATGAACATCAATAGAAAAATTGCGTACAATACTCAGTGCGATTTGAACGCTCTAAACGTCTCTTTAATCAATGAAACGACTCAGAATTTGAAAGATATTAAAGCGAATGAAGCTGTCATCGAAATATCATGAGTTTCTAGATGTTTTTGATTGAGCTCAATTGAATAAACTACCTTCTCATCACTTCTATGATCATAAAATAGAGCTCATCAGTGATTCAACGCTTTCTCGCTGTCAAATCTATCAAATGTTCTCTGTTAAACTTCTGAAAGTAAAGAAGTATTTAAACAAGAATCTGTTGAAGAAATTCATCACTTCTAGTCAGATTCTCTATTTCTTTCTCGTTCTATTCGCTCTCAAAGCAAATGAAGATCTTTGATTCTGCGTGAACTATTGAAAGCTAAATGCCATTTTCAAAAGAAATAAATACTCTCTATCGTTGATAAACGAGATCATTGATAAAATAGTTAGTTGCAAGCATCTGACTAAATTAAACATCATATCAGCATTCAACAAACTTCAAATGCATCTTGATAATGAGAATTACATCACATTTATCACTGCTTTAGAAGCATATAAATACAAGATGCTATCATTCAAACTGACTAATGAATCAATCTTCTTTCAGCAATATATGAATGACGTTCTATGAGACTTTCTGAACGACTTTTGTCAAGTCTATCTAAATGACATTCTCATCTATAGCAAAATGAGAAAGAAACATAGAGATCACGTCAAACTAGTATTGAGTCGACTACATAAAGCTGAACTGCAAATGAATATTTGAAAGTGTGAATTCAATGTAGAAGAGATTGTCTTTCTAAAAGTCATCGTATCAAAACTAAATCTTCGTATGAACTTTAGTAAAGTGACAGTCATAGTCAGCTGAATCACTTCAATCAATCTAAAAGAAATTCAAAACTTCGTGAAATTTGTTAACTTCTATCATTGTTTCATTAAGAACTTCTCGAAGCTAGTCAAATCATTCACTCAGCTGACTAGAAAGAACATGTTTTTTGTTTGAAATGAGATCTGTGTTCAAGTCTTTGACAATTTAAAGAAACAAGTCAGCTTGATCTCAGTACTTCGTCACTTTAATCTCAAACGACAAGCTATTCTGAAGATCGATGCTTTAAACTATGTAAAAGATAAAATACTATCTCAGTATGATGACGAGAGAGTTCTTCATTCGATGATCTTCTACAGCAAAAGCATGATTCTTGCTGAAATCAATTATCACATCTATGACAAGAAATTGCTAATCATTATTCGATGCTTTGAACATTGACGACTTGAGCTAAAATGCACTGAACTACTCATTTGAATGTTTATCGATCATCAGACTTTGAAGATCTTCATGAAAAACAAACAGTTGAGTCGACGACTAGTCAACTATCTGAACATTCTATTGAAGTTCAACTTTCAGATCATCTTTAGATTAGACAAAATGAACACTAAAGTCAATACTTTAATCAAAATGTCTCTAACGAACGTCTTTGAATCAGCTCAGCGTCTTGAAGATCGTTTTCAGACTATTCTGATCTTCAATAAAGTTGATGTTTTATTTATTGAATCAGAAGCAAATCTCTATCAACGAGTATGAATGATCAATCAAACAGATGAGTTCTGCAGCGAATATAGGCAAGCTATGAACGAAAACAAGCTCAAATTTCATATCACTAAACTGAAGAACTGCGAAATCATTGATGACGTTCTATTTAGAAAAGATCTACTGTGAGTTTCTGAGAACATGCACACGAAATTACTACAAGAAGTGCATGATTAATCTTCAATCTCTCACTTCGACAATAGACGAATCATTGATCTAGTTCAGCGTTTCTACTATTGATCAGATCATTGAGCTACTATTTGACAATACATTCGAAACTGTCATGCTTGTCAGCGAAGCAAAGTCTCTAAAGATAGCATCAATGAACTTCATCATTCTCTCTCGATTTCACAGAAACGCTGAAAAAATATAGCTATGAACTTCATCACTGAACTATCTCTGTCAGAAGACTATAACATTATTTGCACAATCATATGTCATCTCATCAAAGAACATCACTATGTTCTCTGTCATTGAAGAGACGATGACATCTCAATCAAAGAAATGATTTGAATCATGTTATGAAACGTTTATCGACTGCATGATTTACTCAGTTCTATTGTTTTGAACAGAGACTCTCAATTCATATCGACTATGTGAAAAAGTCTTTGCAAGCGACTGAAAATCACAGCTAGTCTATTCACAGTCTATCATTCTGAGATCAACGATCAATTGAAACGAGTTAATCAAGACGTTGAACGCAAACTTAGAATCTACTGCAATTACATGCAGAACGACTGAGTCAAATGAATATCTATGATGAAATTCAGCGACAATTCTAATATCTTCTTGATCACTTCAATGATTCTCTTCTACTTCAATAAAGAATTTCATCTTCGAATGAGTTTTGATTTAAATACGACTGACTACAAAACAACTTGTGAACGACTTGAAGCTAAAAAAGCAGATGATATTGTCATTCAAATGAAAGAGTTACTGAACTTTGATCATCAACAATTGAAAAAGACGAAGCTGATCATCGAAGTTCAGATCAATAAACATAAATGAAACGTCATTTATGAAGTAAATGACTGAGTTTGACTATCTTTCAAAAACGTCAAGACAACGAGACTTTGCAAAGATTTGAAAGATAAACAGCTAAATCTCTATCAAATCACTGTCAAAGTAAATATCTTCTATCATCTTCATCTATCAGTCAGCATGAAGCATCTGCATTCGATGTTCAGCTCAAAGCTACTGCGATCGTATTCAGAAGACTTTTTATCAAGACAACATTCAGAATCATTCAGATCAATCACTATTGAAGATGATGAACATTGAGAGATAGATGATATATTGAACTTCAGACGCTATCGAGATCAAATACAGTACAAAGTCAAATGAACAGATCTAGATAGAAACGACGAATGATACTATGTTGATAAAGAGAAATTCAATGACTCAGAGAAAGTTTTGAACGAATTTCATAAGCTATATTCAAACAAATCGCGCTAAATATCGAAATAACTATCAACAAAAGTGATTAAATGAACTACATTCATGCGAACATGAATTTTCGAAGAAGAGAGTAATGTTACGAGCGTATCAAGACTGAACAAGACTGAAGCTTTAATCAATTTGCAGTGAACGCTAGCGAGTTCTCTGCGTAATGATTAGAACTAATCAGTGAGCTAGTCAGATTTGACTCAGATATGACTCATGTTATGAATTAGACACTGTAGTCGATTATTAGCTTAATATCTATGATGACGCACTAGAATCTTTAGCGGCGCGCTAGTCGAGCTTAAACCTGACGTTGACTCAGGTTTGCTCTTTATCTTTTTACCATTAATATCAATACTATTGCTTGTTTTATAAACATCTCAACAAATGATAGCATCAACTCTGATTAATTCAGTTGTCTATCAAATCTAGAACTAGATTATCTCAGTCAAGCTCAGTCAAGCACTTCTACGATCTCTTTGTACCAGTAGCAATCTTTACGTTAAGCTGACATTATTCGAATCGTTTGACATTGTCAAAGCAGTCTTCTCTATTGACGCTTTTCTTCAAGCAGAAAATCAGAACTATTCTAAGAAATTCTCGAATGAAATTCGACTTATCGTTGAAAGCATAGTAACTATCAATCTACAATCAGTTACTATACGTTGATCTACAGATCGTATCACTCAACGATCTAATTTCTTAGAATCGTCATCATTTTTTAAGCTTTAAGCGATTGATAGACTCGTCTTTCTACGTTATCTGCGAATGTTCTTTCAAAGCACGATCGAATTTCGTATCTCTCAAACGTATCAAAGTTTTCTTTCTACTATTTCTGAGCAGCAGCGTGATACACAGAACTCTCAGAAAAGCAGTTCAACAGCAACAACATCGAATCGAACTTCTATCGATGAAATTTTGAAGTCATTGACTTCACGACATAATTGTTTTCAAGAAGAGAGTATCAATTCACTATCATGAGAATCATCTTCACTATCTAGAAAATCATCTTCTTTACGACGTCGTCAACGCATCATTTCAGATATCATCAAGGAACAAAGTCAATGTTCTTTCATCATTATCAAATCTACAAGAGAAACATTGATGAAGAAAACAATATTCAGTCAATTCTTGAAAGCTGCTTGTTCTAGAGTCAAACTCAATCTTGAAATGACAGCTTCTTTCAACAACGTTCAAATGACAGCACTTCAAGCAATGATGCAAGAGATATTTCAGGTCAATAAACATAATGCGAAAAGAGATGATAATGAAGAAAACTCAGATGATAACGATGAGAACAGCGATACTACAGATAATGAGTCTGATGTCAACTCTCAATGAAAGAAACGATGAAACTCATCAGATGTTGAATTCTTTGATTTCAACTACGAAGATAGTTTCAAATCAGAACTCATGATTCATATCAACAAGAAAACTATCTTTTGAGATGTTCATCTGTTCAATGAAAGAGTCAAGAATATTGCTGTTATCAAAGATGAAAAGATAATAGCTGAGAACTTGTATATCTGTCTTCGAGACATCGCACTGAAGTGATATGTTTTCGAGCTCACTGACATGAGGAAGCGTCTTCTCAAGCTCTCGCTCGATGAATGACATCGAGCTCTATTATCTCGATTCAAGAAATCATCTGCGATAGCTCTCACTACTATAACAACAGAGAAATACATTATGAGCGATGTCTATCGACGAAGAAAATCTCGTGAGTACGCTCAGGTCATTCTTCGCGAAGTCAGATCTGCGAAAATGATCTTTATTTATAATCAGCTGTTTCTGATTTACAATGAAATTGATTTGAAACCTTTCGAACTCAAGACAACGATAAATGCATGATTTCAGCAGTTAAATCGATATAAAGAAATGTGATTTGATCTCATTATGAGAGATAGACAACGCAGTTTCGACAGCATCGAATGATCATCTAAGAACGTTTCTAACATCATCTCTATCAAAGAGCGTAATCAACGAAGTAACAAAGATTGATCAGATGATCAAAACTCAGATCAGTATAGCAGTAATTTTCAGTCGAATTTTCAGCGACAGTTTCAGAGCTACGACTTTCAGAACTCAAGATCTTCTTATCAATCTTATTTGAACAATTTAGCTTATCAGTCTAATCAATCTGCACAACAAGCTTAAGTCTTGTCAGCTTCTCATCAGTCATTATTGCTGATTGAAGAAAACAACAGCAGAACTTCTCTCACAAGCGAGTCAGATTCGAACTCTTCTCGCTATTCAAACAATCGACAATCATTTCAAAGATCTCAAAAGACTTATTTCGTCATGATGATTGAAGAAAACATCGAACAGAAAAGTTTAGATGAGACATATGACAGATTCGTGAAATCTTATCATGATGATTCAAGTACGAAACTGAAAGAGATCTATTATCAAGATGTATCAGATGACTATGTTGAAGATACTCTAGAAGAGAAAACTGATCGTAACGATGACGTGATGAATGCAGAATTCGTGACGTCAACTCAAGAAAAATTCAAGACTATCTGTTGTCAATGTAAAGCTGAGTTTGCATTCAACAGTAGACTGCATGAACATCTTAAACAGATCAAGTTTCAATGCAAAACAGCTTCTTCAAATTTGCAGATTAGTGCTGCAGTATCTTCAAAACTTTCAAAATCTTTGAAACTTTTGAAATCAATAGTTTCTGTTGAAATATTCACGATTTCATTTGAAATCTTATCAAAAGATAGAATTCTAATTCAATTCACAGCTGAATCAGTTGAAGAAACTGACTATGCTTTTCAAGAATAAAAGTACGCAACGTTCAAAGCATCATGATACACTAAGAATAGTGCAAAGTATGATGTCTGTGCTGACATCGAGTGCACAATGTCTTTGAGTGATAGAGAGTTTATAGAATCGATAACATCAAATTTCGCTACTAAGATTAGAAAATTGACATCTTCGATTTTGATTCGTGATATTGAGAATAAGATTCATAATTCAGATGAGTACATCTTGATGAATGATTTCATCAAAGAAACATTGTGAAACGACACTTCAGCTATCGCTTTCTTTCAAAGAGAGGTTCATCTGATGAATGATTTCAAGATGAAAATGCTTATTGACGTTGACATTCTGAGTTCAAAACGAATTCAGATAAATTTGAATGACAGAATCTTGCAAATAAATAGTTGTCAAGACATCATTGTCAAGATAAATATTGTCACTCGAAAGAAAGCAAATCTAAAAAGAATAGTAAAATCTTGAGAAAAGATCATCGTTTCATCTCATGTCTTTCTAAAGATTCTCGTCAAGATTAAAGATCTATCAAAGAATCAAGACTTTATATTTGAATCAGAATATGATCAGAATATGAGAACATAAGATGATCTTTATGCTCATATTGTGAATGTCTCGCTTTTCTTTGTACAACTACGAAATGACTTTGATCAATCTTTTACTATACAGAGACACGTTAGATTAGAGTTCATCACAGAGTATGATGAAGACGAATGTTTTCTAGCAAATTCAATAGATAATCATCTTGCGATCATCAAATAAAAGCATAAGAGAGCTTCATGAAAGAAGTCAATCGACGTAGCAATGCTAGTCATCATCTTCGTACTAGACGAAATCATCAAAAATGCAAAGAAACTTACGTCTGTCAGAATTACATCTACTGTCGAACAAGTTCTGCCTAATGAAATCACGATTTTCGACAACGAATTCATCTTCGCTCAGATATCAAACGTGATGACTTTCTATTCGAGTATTTGAACTGATCAGAGCACTATCATCGATGTTTCAGAAAAGAACTGAATGTCAATCACGCTTAAGTCAGAAGTGATCGAGCAGAAAGCATCAAAGATCTATTCGCTCAGTACTAAAGACAAAGACATAATTGACAAAATCTTTGACAAGCTGCATGCTTAAGACAAACTGTCATAAACAAGTCAATTTACTCTCTTCGAGTATTTAGTCTTTGTAGTATGAAGTACTACGTCAAGCGAAGAACGAAAGAGAAGAGTAGTAGTAAACATACGAAAGCTCAACAAGATCATCATTTCGAACAGTTATTTGATGTCACTTCAAACGAAAATGATCGTCGCAGTGACAGAATGTCAGTATATCTTCGTCATGAACGCGCAGAAGTATTTTTATCAATAACAGATGAAAGTAGCTGATAGAAATAGACTCACTGTCGTAAGTTATCGAAAGCAGAAACAATTCTCGATGATGATAATGAGATTCAAGAATTCACTCTCATATGTTTAACAACAAATCAACAAAATTCTGCGATCTCATCAAATCTATGCTAAAGTTTATATGAACGACATTGTAATCTTTTCTCACACTTTAGAGAAACATTTAAAGCATCTTCACGTCATTTTCAGTCTGTTCAGAAGATTACGTGTATGTTTGACATCTACGAAATCATTTCTTGAATATTCATTCGTTTCTCTTTTAAAACAAAAGATAGATAATTTCAAACTAACTACATCGACGAAAAAACTTGTTGTCATCAGCTCGTTTCGATTTTCTCAGTCTTTTAAAAAATTAGAAATGTACATCGAATTGATCGAATATTTGCGAAACTATGTGTCATACTATGCTTAGATGACAGAATCATTACAAAAGCGCAAGACTGCTCTTTCTAGAAAAGTTTCTAAAGATCTTGATAATGCACGAAAGACAAAGACATCACGAATTTCTCTAGTCAATTCTATCAAGAAGAAACTTAATGTCTTTCAGCTCTTGCAGAAGCAGTTTCGAAAACTCAGTGTACTGATACACTACAATTCGAATCTATCGCTCTATGTGAATCTGAATGTGTTCAAAGTCTACGATTTCGATGCAATAGTATATCATATTATAGATGAAAAATCACGCTCAATTCTCTTCTTAAGTAGAGAACTAAATTTTGCTGAAAGAAACTACTGATCTACTGAACTCGAGATAGTTGACGTAGTCTGAGTAATTCGTCAGATGCATCATATAATCGAATTCACGAAGAAATCATCAATCACGATGTATACTGATCATTCGACAACAATTTCTATTGCGCGTCAGATCTCTCTGTTCTTCTTCAATACTGACAAGCTAAATCTAAGACTCGTTCAAGCTTCTCAATACTTGTTCACTTTTGAATTGAACATAAGATACAAGTCTGACAATAAGAATCTAGTATTGAATGCTCTCTTTCATCTACTGAGAGAGTGCAGTTTCAACGATGCATTGAGTATTGAGATCGAAGAAATACTCGAAACTCTGCATACAACAATGAAAGATTTCAAGAATCATTGCACTTACGCATTTGCAGTCTCTCTAGTAGAAATGTCAGCGAACTTTCGTCAAAGATTATTACAAGCTATGAAAATCAATAAGCGTTGAAAAGATATCATAATCAATATAAAGACAGATAACATGAAAGCATCGTTTCAAGAAGACTACTTTGATATCAAAGATGATCTGCTTTATCACATCGATCAGAATAGTGATAGAAAATCAAGACTGATGATTTCAAAAGCGCTTGAAGAAGAAATATTTGAGCTCGCTCATCGATCTCATCATGTCAAATTTCATCAAACTTATCAGCATATAGCAGAATCACTTTATATCAGAAAGTTGTCGATTAGACTACGAAAGTTCATCGAACATTGCTTGAACTGTCTTCTATATCAGACTAGAAGACATCAATCATATGAAGAATTGCAGTTCATTAAAACGATGAACGTTCTCTTTCACACAATCACTATGAACTTTGTTATGATGTTGTCAATAAGTTAAGAAGAATATGATTATATGCTGATCATAATCGATAAATTCTTCAAGCGAATGATGATGATATCAAGTAAAACAACTTACACAGCTGAACAATGAGCGCATCTGATTCTAGAAAGATTGCAGATAATGAATTGAGACGTTTCGATTGCAATCATCAATGATAGAGACTCAAAGTTCATGTTTGATTTTTGAAAGATTACATTCAAGAAGTTGAAAACATCAATATTGATCAGTATCATCTATCACTCTCAAACGAATGAACAATTCAAACGTATCAATCAGACGATTGAAATCGCTCTTAGATTTCTTCTATCTAGCATCGAAGATAGCTTATGACTCTCGCTGCTACTTTCGAGCCACTTCTCTCGAAAATTATTACAGCAGTACTGCGAATCTTTTCAAGTGCAGCAAAGAGTAGGCAAATTAGCCTACAAATTGAAGTTGTCTGCTCACTGACAAATTCATTCGATTATATTGATAGCGCAGTTGAAACTCGCTCTCGAAGAAGCAGACTCATATGATCAATCACGTCTCTCTCATTCAGATTCTATACTGATTGAAGATGACACGAAGAAATAAAGCTCTTACGAGATTAAGAAGTTAGTTGACAAACGCTTTTAATGATACGAAAGAGATTCTCTTATCAAAGAGTATCTGATTCGATGAAAGAAATATGAATCAGAATATGATGAGTGATATGACGAAGATTTGCTAGATAACGCTTTGAAACTAATAGTCAACTACGATATTGATAATTCTGATTCTAACACATGCGATAGAGAATGAATTTTCGAGATTGTTTTGATGAAGCGATTTCTGATTGTCTATATTTAGGTCAATGAGAACGTTGATTGCTTATTTAGAAGAGGAAATATTGTTATGAATTAGGCACTGTAGTCGATTATTAGCTTAATATCTATGACGACGCACTAGAGTCTTTAGCGGCGCGCTAGTCGAGCTTAAACCTGACGTCAACTCAGGTTTGCTCTTTATCTTTTTATCATTAATATGAATACTATTGCTTGTTTTATAGACATCTCAACAACTCAGATATGACTCAATCTCTTTTTTCTTTTTCAACATTCTTTTCTTTCATCAACATCTTGTTCATTTACATCACATTCTTTTCATGTCACAAACACATTTCTATTGAGTCTAACGCAGTTTCTGAACATTACATAAATAGAAGCTTTTGTATCAATCTTCTTCTGTATTCTTAATATTTAGTTATAGCTATTTCTAAAGATCAAGCACTATCAATTCTGACCTTCATTGATTGTATCATCTAGACATGATTCTGACAATACATTAATAAATATTTAAGATTTAATCAATGAATAGTAGAAACAGCTGAGTCAGACATTTACTCAATCAGAATATTAACTCGCAACGTAAATGATGAAACGCAGACGCTAAGACTTTTAAACATCTACAATTCATGCTCACTGTCTACTACATTCACAGAGAAATCTTCAATCATTTCTTGTTTGAATGAACTATTCAAGAATGATTGCAAACAATTGATCATAAAAGATTTCAATCTACATCATTCTCATTGAAAGAAACGAAGATGCTTCACTCGTCATATGATGACTGATATTCTGCTAAACGTCATTACAAATGTAAGACTGAAATTATTACTGAAATCAAACACTATTACTTGCGAAGCTTATAATCAATTTACGACGATTGATCTAGTCTTTAGCAGCAAGAAAATACAGTTCATGACATGCAAGTGCAAGATACGAATTGATTTGCATCAGAAGTTGAATCATCTTTCGATCATTACAGAGCTATGTTTACAAACAATCTCAGTGCAACTCTCAACTTGATGACTTTGAAAGAAAATAAATATAAAAGCATTAAGTGCTTATCTGCAAATACATTTATCTTTGAAACACTCTTTAAATGACAAGACTATGATGAATAACAGAGTGTGCAAGATTATCAGAATGCTACAGAAAATCATCAAGAAATCTACTTTCTTGACAAAGTCATCAAATTAAGCAAAAGATTTTTGAAATCAAAGCTGCTTCAAAGTAGTAATGAAATCAAGACGACTGCAAATCATATGAAAAACACAAGATACATTAGAAGCATGAAATAAATATCTGAAGCACAACGATCATAAAAACAAGATCATTCAACAAATGAAATGTGCACACTTTAGATCATAAATGCATGAGCTGAGCGAAGCACTCAAATTAATATGATGCTGTGCAAAATGAGTTAGAATCAAAAGTCAACTACCTAAAAAGCTTTCTCAGTTTTTGTCACTGAAGTGAAGTGACATTGATTATATGACAACAACGTTCAAGAAAAAAATCAAGATACTGCAAGAAAAGTTCTTTTTCTCATCTTCTTAAGTGAATATCAGCAACATCGCAAAGTCATTCATATCTTTGACAGTCTCATTCAATTCACGTATTACAGAAGATGAAGTGAAGCAAACAATTAAATGAGTAAAAGCAGACAAAGCATCAGATGCTTCAGATATTTCAAACAAAGCACTTCAAGCGAGTCTTGCAGAACTGATTTCAGTACTGACGAGTTTATTCAACGCATGCATAATACACAAGTATCATTCAAAGCAGTTCAAAAAGACTTAAACAATAGTACTACATAAATCAAAGAAAAGTGACTATATTGATTCAAAGATGTATCGACTCATTGCTTTGCTTAATATCATGAGCAAAGCGTTGAAGTTGATCATGATCATGATCAAAAGATTGAATGACATAGTTGAGATTCATTGCATGCTATCAAATGCTCAAATGAAAGCGAGATGCAAGCAATTCATGATTTCAACGTTAAATTTACTGATAGATTAAGTTCACACAGTGTAAGACTGTGAAATCAAATATGTGATCTTCATGCTAAGCTTAAACATCGTTGAAGTGTTTAATCAAGTCTCACACATCAGACTTCTGCATATGCTGAAAATAAAAAGAATGTTAAGCTACATAATTGAATGAACACGCAGCTTTCTAAAAAATCAAGAAACATCACTAATATTCAATGAATAAATAAGTAACATGCATGAAATAAACGCAAACATATCACAGAGATCTTTCATTTCATCGATTCTTTTTTTATTCTTCAACGTAAGTTTAATAAAAAAATGCAAAGCATTGAGAATTAAAATCAAAGTGCTTGACTTCATAAATGATATTAACATTCTAGTTTACAACAGATTCATTGAAAAAATCTGCAAAACATTGAGCAAAGCACATAATGTCTGCGCGAAATGAGTTCACACTCATGATGCAACGTTCACATCAAAAAAGTACAAGCTTATGCATTTCACTAAAAAATTGAAAAGATTCAACATAATGACTAGCATATAAATAAAAAACTCAGTTATTAAATTGAAATCAGACATATGAATTCTAAAGATGCAACTGAACATGAAACTGCAATGAGATGTGCATCTTCAACAAATAAAGATGAATCACGTCACAAGAATGCTGACACTTAGTCATCTTGAAGTCTTTATATAAGAAGCTATCTTTACAAAAGCGAGACAAGTATACTTAGCAGTAATGAGATCAGAAGTCACATTTAAAGCGTCAGTTTGACATCAGCATGACAAGAAAGATGAACTGTTAAGCAAAGAATGTAAATTAAAAACACTTCAGAATCAGACTTTACATTATGTAACAAAAGTGTTCAAAAGAATAAGAATTGAAACTTTAAAGACAGAAACATATACGAGCTCATTATATGTTCATCTGAACATGTTACAGAACAAGATCACGCTATACAGTTGAATCAATGATTGAACGCAAGAGATCAGATAAGCATGTGAATTAATACACATTCGTTTAACAAAAGTTAATCACATCATTTCTTACTTATTCATCATCAAGAAAATAATACTTCTGAATGTTTTCATTCAGAAAGATGCAAAGATACAGTTAAGATGCAGATGATGCATTTTTTTCTTCACTATGATTTTAACAAGTGATAGCATTGCAATAGTGCAGTATCACAAAGATCAATGAAATCAATGATGAGAAAAGTACAGAGAATGTGTTGCAGATGTCAATGTAATTTCAGCACAAAGATTGCATCTGAGCAATAAGATGATAAAGATGCGTGATAATTTTCAGAAAGCAAAAAACACTCTTGCAATGCACATCAGAATTGAATGCATAGATCTGAACACTTATCTGCACTCTAGAAATGTTTCAGACATGAATAGCTTGCGATGTGACTGCAAATGAAGTCATCAGACGACGAAGCATGTACTCATGCATTGCTCGAACTGATCACATTTGTGATCAAGAATGTTACAAGATGCTGACTTTTCAAACTATCAAATAATCATCATTATTACGAAGAGTTTCAGAGCAGTAGCGAAAATGATGATGAAAATGAAGCTCTTGAAGCAATTTAAAGTGACTAGAACATTCGTTCTTTAACGTGCAATCAACGTGAACAAATTTGATACATAGTCTCAAAACTCACTGTTTTGACTGCGTGAAGCAGTCATATAGACTGCGAGTGATTTTCTATCTCAAAGAGTTTTGTTCACTCGATACAAATAGCATAGAGTCTCTCATGAGTTGATCTAATTAATGTCACAAGAATGTATGAATTTATTATTATATATAAAATTTAATTCATTAAATTAGTTAAGTGAATTAACTTTCTTGAAGCAGCTTAAACATAATAATCAGATACAGATAAAGTTCTTGAAATTATTCTGTTGATATTATTTGTTTTTCTAATTCTTCTGAAATGACACTCTGAGCATCTCAATCTCTTCGATCGCGTCTTTCGAATGATAGTGTTAGCTTGTCTAAAACGTTGAAGAGGTCACGCGGTTGAAAGAACGATGAAGTGAATGAGTCGTCTGATTTGATGAGCGAGAGCGATCGAATCGTCTTTCTGATTGTCGTTCACACGTTTCCATTTCTTTTGAACATCATGGTGAGCTTGAGATCATTTGCGCAATCTTCGACGGTTTTCTCAACCACTATTGAGCTCAATCAGTGAAAGGGCTTAGGGTTGAGCTTTTTGCTTCAACGAGATGCTTACTCTTTTGTACTGCCTCAAGACGCCGTTGCATCTCCATCTCGGGCAGGCTGCTTTCCGCACAAGCTACGGCGAGATACCAAGTTGGTTTGTCGTAACGTCTGCTTGATCAGTAAGGCGGTGGGAGAAAGCCCATCTTAAGAATTGTTCCCTTGTAACTACAAGCAAGTTTGTAGACCGGAGATCCGACGTTTTCTTGCAGCCATTTGTCCTTGTCCCACCTCGACGCCTTTCCGAATTTTAGACCCAATCGATTCGCGAGTATCTCAGCTGTCTGTATGGCTTCGAAGCGGTACCCTAATATTTTCCAAACCCCAATCCACATATTCTCGGTCATGCTAGCTGGGTCTTTGATGCATGCATTGATGACCCCATGAGGTCCAATATTCTTTGCGAGGCTATCGCGACCTGGTAAGCTCTTCATATACGCAATCGCCTTGTACGAGTGGCCTTTTTCACAGCCCTCATACTCCCGCCAAAGTTCGAAGCCGCCATGATAGCAAGACCACTCTCTGGATGCCGCGCCTCCCAGTCATCTATTTCCTGCGCTGTCTTTGTACGGTCTTTCCTAAAATCAGGCAAGTCTCTTGCAGGTATGCTACGAAGCTCTTGCAGTCGTGTTCTATACGTCGATAATGGAATGCCGGTTCTGGCGTGGTATAGGTCAGTTCATTGATCGTTTTGCACAGTGAATTGAATTTCGTGATTATCTCCGAACCGAGGGTCTATCACATAGCATAGCTGGTGTTTGATGGCGCTGGCGAATTCTTCGGTGTTCATTGAGACCGCCTTGGGAGAAGTGAGTTCTGTGGGCTCCTCACTCGAAAGTACATTAAGAAGTGATGAGATGTAAAACGATTCGCAAGTTCGTCCCAAAGAATGCGTTTGCGGCCATGACTCGGACTCAGTCTCCGGTCCCGCACCGGCCATCACAATAGCCTTTCTTTTTCCTTCAAGCTTCTGAAGTTGGGGTGTTATTGCCCACCCGCCCGAGAAGCAAGAAGTCAGGAGCAGACATAGTTGAACCCCTTCGTTCTCAGCGAGAATCTCGGCGACGGTTTTGACATGCAGAACAGGGCCATCTTTACCCAAGCCTTCAATATGCCAGCCGAAAGTCTCGTCTTCGCCGTGACAGAATACACAAAGAAGCACAGGCTTATTAGACTTTACCGCTTCAGCACATGTGCGCCGAAGATGCTCTAGAAATGTTGGTAGAAGAGCGTCTGCGTCTGTAATATGAAGCGTAGTTCTATCGAGCATTTTATTGCAGTTCAACACGACTTTTCTCGTTCCATATTGGTTGCCATGGGCGTACTCTCCATAGCGTGCCACGAGATCAGCTGGGTTCAGGCATGTAAACCAGGCTTGCGATCATCCCAAGCCGAAGAAGAGGTAATTCAGCAAGTAAAAGTCTGAGAGCATTCATTCGTCTTCTCTGAAGTCGCAGACGTGCGTATTCAAGTCAGGGTTAAAGTAGTCACTCACTTCACACAGCTCGATGATCAGTGTATCAGGTTGAACGTTCGACAGATGTGATCTCGCATTCAGAAATGATTTCATTTTGAAAGAATCAAATTGAAGTAGCAATATCAGAACTGAAGTCTGAGTAAGTTTTAGAGTATGATGAACGAGTCTTGAGAAATGGCAAGGAAAGAAGTTATACGTGTCTCGCACTAAGCTCTAAGTATTCGCTTATTTGAAGCTTAGTGAGGGGCACGAATAAGGGAAACTATATACCTATATATATTATATACATCTCGAACTTAGAATTGCTGATTACCGTTTTCAAGAAAGTATCGAGAGAGTAGAAAGAAGTATCGAGGGTGCAAGAAAGCAAGAGAAAGCACTATCTCTTTGAGACTACAGATCGCGCGACCAACGCTAGAGATCACGCGATCATGCCGATCATTCGAACATGATCGCGCAAGCTCAGTCGATCATGCGCATAATTTCGCCTTTCTGAGCTAAGATATTGAATAAATAACAGCGTCAATGAACAAAAAACTTTTAATCTTCTTGAATATTTGAAATTCAATTTGCTATGATTGATTAAATATTAATCAGATATTGATATGATTCATTGTAATTATACATGAATGAAAACATTGAATCAAGTGATTCAAATTCAGAATTCAGTGACATTAAAGATGTGAAAGACTCAGAGATAGAAAATGTAAGAAATCAATTAATCTAGAATTAATAATTTATTGATCAATGATCAATAATAAATATGATGATCTGAAAATCTTTTTATTCTCTTCTTCAACACACATCATTTAGCATTAAAAGCAATACATATTGAACATGCTTTAACACTTCTTAATTATTCAAATACAGCTTCTGATGAATATGCATATATTCTTTCTACTTATAAAGCTTCTAATTGAATACTAATAATAATAAATTCATACACTCTTGTGACATTGATTAGATGAACTCATAAGAGACTCTATGCTACTTGTATCAAGTGAACAAAACTCTTTGAGATAGAAAATCACTCGCAGTTTATACGACTGCTTCACGCAGTCGAAACAGTGAGTTTTAAGACTATGTATCAAATTTGTTCATGTTGATTGCACGTTAAAGAATGAGTGTTCTAGTCACTCTAAATTGCTTCAAGAGCTTCATTTTCATCATCATCTTCGTTACTGCTCTGAAACTCTTCGTGATGACGATGATTATTTGATAGTTCAAGAAGTCAGCATCTTGTAGCATTCTTGATCGCAGATGCGATCAGTTCGAGCAATGCATGAGTATATGCTTCGTCGTCTGATGACTTCATTCGCAGTCGCATCGTGAGCTATTCGTGCCTGAAACATTTCTAGAGTGCAGATAAGCATTCAGATCTATGCGTTCAATTCTGATGTGCATTGCAAGAATGCTTTCTGCTTTCTGAAGATCATCATGCATCTTTATTGTCTTATTGCTCAGATGCAATCTTTGTGCTGAGATTGCGTTGACATCTGCGACGCATTCTCTGTACTTTTCTCATCATTGATTTCATTGATCTTTGTGATACTGCGCTATTGCGATGCTATCGCTTGTTGAAATCATGAAGAAGAAGAAGCGTCGTCTGCATCTCGACTGTATCTTCGCACTCTGTTGAATGAAGACATTCAGAAGTACTATTTTCTTGATGATGAGTAAGCAAGAAATGACGTAATTAACTTTCGTCAAACGAGCGCGTATTAGCTCGCATGCTTGTCTGATCTCTTGCGTTCAATCGTTGACTCAACTGTGTAGCGTGATCTTGTTCTGTAACATGTTCAAATGAACATGTAACGAGCTTGTGTATGTTTCTGTCTCTAGAGTTTCAATGCTTACTCTTTTGAATGCTTCTGCTACGTGATGCAGAGTCTGATTCTGAAGTGTTTCTAATTTGCATTCTTTGCTCGACAATTCATCTTTCTTGTCGCGCTGATGTCAGACTGACGCTTCGAATGCGATTTCTGATCTCACTACTGCTGAGTATACTTGTCTTGCTTTTGTGAAGATAGCTTCTCATGTGAAGACTTCAAGACAATTAAGTGTCAGCATTCTTGTGACGTGATTCGTCTTTATTTGTCGAAGATGCACGTCTCATCGCAGTTTCATGTTCAGTTGCACTTCTAGAATTTGTACATCTGATTTCGATTTGATAACTGAGTTTTCTATTTGTATGTTAATCATCATGTCGAATCTTCTCGATTTTTTAATGAAGTGCGTAAGCTCATACTTTTCTGATGCGAACGTTGCGTCATGAGTGCGAGCTCATTTCGCGCAGATGTCGTGTGCTTTGCTCAGTGTTCTGCAGATTTCTTCAGTGAATTTATCGTAGACTAGAATGTTAATATTATTTACGAAGTTGAGCACTTCGATTTTAATTTTCAGTGCTTCGCATTTTTCGATTAAACTTGCGTTAAAGAATAGAAAGAGAATCGATGAAATGAAAAATCTCTGCGATATGTCTGCGTTCATCTCGCGCATGTCACTCGTTTGTTCATCGAATATTAGCGATGTCTCTCGATTCTTTAAAAAGCTGCGTGTTCATTTGATTATGTAGCTCAATGTTCTTTTCATTTTCAGCATATGCAGAAGTCTGACGTGTGAGACTTGATTGAACGCTTCGATGATGTCTAAGCTTAGCATGAAGATCACATATTTGATTTCACAGTCTCACACTGTGTGAACTTGATCTATTAGTAAATTTAACGTCGAGATCACGAATCGCTTGCATCTCGCTTTCATTTGAGCATTTGATAGCATGCAATGAGTCTTGACTATGTCACTCAGTCTTTTGATCATGATCAACTTTAGCGCTTTGCTCATGATATCAAGCAAAGCAATGAGTCAATACGTCTTTGAATCAATATAGTCGCTTTTCTTCAATTTGCATAGTACTATTGTCTGAGTCTTTTTGAACTGCTTTGAATGATACTTGTGTATTACGCATGCATTGAATAAACTCATCAGTACTGAGATCAGTTCTGCGAGATTCACTTGAAGCACTCTGTTTGAAATATCTGAAGCGTCTGACGCTTTGTCTGCTTTTACTCATCTGATTGTCTGCTTCACTTCATCTTCTGTGATGCGTGAATTGAATGAGACTGTCAGAGATATGAATGACTCTGCGATATTGCTGACATTTGCTTGAGAAGATGAAGAAAAGAACTTTTCTCGCAGTATCTCGATTTTTTTCTCGAATGTCGTTGTCATATGATCGACGTCGCTTCGCTTCAATGATGAAAACTGAGAAAGCTTTTTAGATAGCTGACTTTCGATTCTAGCTTATTTTACAAATCATCATATCGATTTGAGTGTTTCGCTCAGCTCATGCATTTGTGATCTGAAGTGTGCACATTTCGTTTGTCGAATGATCTTGTTTTTATGATCGTTGTGCTTCAGATATTCATTTCACGCTTCTAATGTGCCTTGCGTTTTTTATATGATTTGCAGTCGTCTTGATTTCATTACTACTTCGAAGCAGCTTTGATTTCAAAAGTCTCTTGCTCAATTTGATGACTTTGTCAAGAAGATAGATTTCTCGATTATCTTCTGTAGCACTCTGATAATCTTGCACACTCTGTCATTCATCATAGTCTTGTCGTCTAAAAAGCATTTCAAAGATAGATGTATTTGCAGATAAGCACTCAATGCTTCTGTATTCATTTTTTTTCAAAGTCATCAAGTCAAAAATTGCACTGAGATTGTTTGTAGACATAGCTCTGTGACGATCAAAAGATGATTCAATCTCTGATGCAGATTGATTTGTATCTTGCACTTGCGTGTCATGAACTGTATTTTCTCGCTGCTAAAGACTAAATCAATCGTCGTAAATTGATTGTGAACTTCGCGAGTAATAATGTCTGATTTCAGCAATAATTTCAGTCTTGCGTTTGTAATGATGTTTAGTAGAGTATCAGTCGTTGTATGTCGAGTGAAGCATCTTCATTTCTCTCAGTGTGAATGATGTAGATTGCAGTCTTCTACGACTAGTTGTTCGCAGTCATTCTTGAGTAGTTCATTCAAGCGAGAAATAGTTGAGAATCTCTCTGTGAATGTGATGAATAGTGAGCTTGAGTTGTAGACATTTAGAAGTCTTAGCGTCTGTGTTTTGTCATCTGTGTTGCGAGTTAATATTTTGATTAAGCAGATGTCTGACTCAGCTGTCTTTACTGTTCACTGATCGAGTTTTAAGCATTTGTTAACATATATGCATGTTCTTGATTGAGATTATGAGTTTTTCACTAGATGAAAGAAGTTGTGAACTGAGCTAAATGATTGTGAGTCATTAATGTTGCGTTCTTGCTTCTGTATGATTACTATGTCGAATTTGCGAACTTCTTTGTCGATCAAGAATGATTCTTGAATCTTCAATGACTTTCTGATGTTGTACTGTAGAATTTGTAGAAAGAGTTGTTCTGTCATAAAGTTATTTGTAGCTGTTGTTGATTCTGCGCTGAGAAGACTCTTTGTATGCTTTCAATCACTGAGAGTCTTTCGCACTTTCTGATTGAACGTTTCTGAGTCTGCTCAGATGTCATCTCATGTGAATCATTAATTGCACATGAAAAGAGATCGATTCGTCTCTTCTTGACTTCTATCGTCTGTCATGTCGATCTGACGTCTCGATTACGTGTTTTCAACACGATGATTGCTGAGCTCGAAGAGTTCGTTGAATCTGCGAAGTCTGTTGAGCTCAACGAATTGATTGAGCTTAGAGAGTTCAGAAACAGCGAGAGAAATGCGTGATTGTATTTCGACATTTTTGAATATTTGATCGATCTGTTTCTGTAGATTTCTGACATCTGTTTCATCTGCTGTCATCATTTGAGACAGATGCATCTTCAGAATTCGTGATCTTCGTTGCAGTTGATGCAACGTCTTCTATTCAAAGACATCATGCACTCTTTGATGTGATGTTTGTCTGCGCATTTAGCGCAGCGTTGTTTCTTCTTGCAGAATCTGATCATATGATCAAATTCGAAGCATCTGTAGCACTGAGTGATGCAACAGTTCTTTTTAAACAGTTTGCATGAGCATTCTTGATACGAGTCTAGCATGTTCTCATTCATTAGTCGATTCATCATCGCTTTGATTGCGATCTTTACAATTAGCAACGAGTGAGTCTTTTCACTTTTGACTACTTTCTTGAGTCAGACTATTCTTAGAATCTCTAGATTCTCATGAAGTCTTGTGTTGTCTTTTATCAGTCTTTTAATGATCACTTTCTGATTGCTTGTGTCTATTATGATGCGTATCTCATGTGCTAGCACAGCGAAGATTCGATGCATTATACGCGTCGAGTTCGCGATTTCTTTTGCTTATGTTTGAGATTCTTTCAGGTTTGCTCGAACTTCTGAACTCACTGCGTGAAGTGTGATGTCTTCGCTTTCAAGCTTGCGAAGAGACATGATTAGATTTCTTTGAGCTGTCGACATGTTTGTGATTTCTTGAAGAATCTGTTCGATAGATTTCTTTTGTATCTTCTCTATTTTCTTTCTTTCTGTTATCTTTATCATGACTTCTCATTTCTTGCGAAGCGATGACAATTCGTTTCTGAGACGTTGCTTTCTCGTTGTTACTTCTTCTCTTGTCACGTTCGCTCATGACGTGATTTTTGATGAGAAGCGTGTGCTATCTTGCGTTTGCGTGCTATCTGATGTTTGTAGCTGCTTGCTAAGCAGTTGTACGAATGTCTTCAGTTTCTGTACATTCTTCGCAATGAACGCATTCTGATACTCATTGTTTTTTCCTTCTGAATCGTTTCGAATAGATCACATCAGCTTCACTGCTACTTCTTTTCATGAATGATCTTTGCTCTTCTCTTTCTCTAACGTTGATGTCTGTATTAGAAGATCAATAATGTTAGCAACATACTTCTTGTCATTACGTGAACTTTTCGATCTTGCGTTGCTGTTTCTTCGTGACGAGTCAACGTCGCTCGCAATCGTCTCTGAATCAGCATTGCTGCAGTTCATGCAATTCATCATCGTTTATTCATCTTCTAGATTCATTCTGTCTTGATTGTATTGCTCTTTTCAAAAATTTGCTTTGCGTGCGTTGTGATTGTTTAAGCTTCTAATTGAATACTCAGAAATGAATGTTAATCAATGATTAATTCTTGATCAATATTTGATTAATAATTTATTGATTGAATATCAATATTATTAGATTCAATATTCATCAAGACAAAAACATTCATCAAAGATTACTTAATCATTGTATTTAAATAATACAAATTGTGATTGATATTGATAAACTTGTTTTGATGTTAAGATTTGTAAATATTTACATTCAGATATTGCAAAATTGCATCATGAAAGCTTAATCATTGATGACTGAAAATAAATCAAACAACTTCGCAAGCTTGATTTTACTTTAGAAACTCATCAGAAGAAAAATGCAAATGAGTATTGATTCTTTATTAATGATTTATTAATGACTGATTAATCATTGATTAATAATTTTCAGATATTATCTCGCTGCAATAAAATGATTTCAATCACAAACATCATGCACAGATTACAAAGACACATGTTTATCTGTATTGAATGAAAGTAACAGAGAAATGTGTCATATAATAATAATAATAAATTCATACACTCTTGTGACATCGATTAGATCGACTCATGAGAAACTCTATGTTATGTGTGTCGAGTGAACAAAATTCTCTGAGATAGAAAATCGCTCGCTGTTTATACGACTGCTACACGCAGTCGAGACGATAAAACTGAGACTATGTATCAAATTTGTTCGTGATGATCGCACGTTAGAGAATGAGTGTTCTTGTCATTCTAAACTGCTTCAGCAGCTTCGTTTTCATCATCATTCTCGCTGTTGCCTTGAGACTCTTTGTGATTGAGACGATGATTCGATAGTTCGTGAAGTCAATATCTCGTAGCATATTCAATCGAAGATGCGTTCAATTTAAGCAGTGCATCAGAATATGCTTGACTGTCTGATGACTTCATTCGCAGTCGCATCAAGAACTATTCGCGCTCGACACGTTTCTCAAGTGCAGATAAACATTCAGCTTTATGCGTTCGATTTTGATGTAAATTGCAAGAATGCTTTCGATCTTCTGAAGATCATCACGCATCTTTACTGACTTCTTGAATAGATGAAATCTTTGAGCGAAAAATGCATTAATGTCTGCGATGCATTTTTTGTAGTTTTCTCATCGAAGATCTCATTGATTTTTATGAAACTATGCAATCGCACGTTCACTCGTTTGAGTTAACGTTAAGAAGTCGAGTCGTTCGCGTCTAGACTGTATCTTTGCTTCTTCATGAATTGAAACGTTCAGAAACGTCATTTTTTTGAGATTGAAAAGCGAGAAATGAGTCTATTAGTTTTTATCAGATGAGCATGTATGATCTTGCATGCTCATTGAGTCTTCTGTGTTCTGTCGTTGATTCAACTGCGTAGTGTGACTTGATTTTTTAGCTTGTTCAGATGAACATGTAGTGAGAATGTATATATTTCGACTTTCAGCGTTTCAATGTTCACTTTTCTGAAGATGTTGATCACATGACGCAGCACCTGATTCTGAAGAGTTTCTAGCCTTTGTTTCGTACTCGACAATTTCTCTTCTTTATTGCGTTGATGTCATACTGATGCTTCAAACGTCAATCTCAATCTTATTATCGCTGAGTATATCTGCCTTGCTTTTGCAAATGTAGTCTCTCAGATGAAGATCTCAAGTCGACTAAGCATCAGCATCTTGATGACGTGATCTGCTTCTATTTGACGAAGATGCGAGTCTCATCATAGTTTCGTGTTCAGTTGCACTTCGAGAACTCGTACGTTCAATTTCGACTTTATTATTGAGTTTTCTATGTGTAGACTGACTGTCATGTCGAATCTTTTTGACTTATGAATGAAGTGTGTGAGTTCGTATTTCTCTGAAGCGAACGTAGCGTCATGAGTTTGAGCTCACTTCGCACAGACGTCGTGTGCTTGACTCAGCGATTTGCAGATTGATTCTGTGATTTTGTCATAGATCAGAATATTGATGTCATCTACAAAGTCAAGCACTTCGATTTTGATTTCTAGAGCTTTGCATTTTTCGATTAAGCTTGCGTTAAAAAATAGAAAGAGAATCGATGATATGAAAGATTTCTGCAATATGTCAGCGTTTACTCGTTGCATCGCGCTGATTTGTTCATTGAACATCAACGATGACTCTCTGTCTTTCAGAAAGCTGCGAGTTTATTTGACTATGTAGTTCAATGTTCTTCTCATTCTCAGAATATGCAGAAGTCTAGTGTGCGAGACATGATTGAACATCTCAGCGACGTCTAGATTAAGCATGAAGATCACGTACTTGATTTTGCAGCCTCATACTGCATGTACTTGATCTACTAGTAGATTCAGCGCTGAGATCATGCGTCTCGCTCTCATTTGAGCGTTCGAAAGCATGTGATGAGTCTCAACAATGTCATTTAATCTTTTGATCATGATTGATTTCAGTGTTTTACTCATGATGTTTAGCAGAGCAATAAGTCGATACGTTTTCAAGTCAATGTAGTCGCTCTTCTTTGATTTGCATAGTACTATTGTCTGAGCTTTTTTGAACTGCTTCGAATGATATTTGTGAGTTACACATGCGTTGAACAGACTGATTAGTATCGAAGTCAGTTCTGTTAGATTCGCTTAAAGCGCTCTATTTGAAATTTCGAATGCGTCTGACGCTTTGTCGACTTTTACTCGTTGAATCATCTGTCTCATCTCATCTTGCAATAAGGCTGAATTGAACGACACTGTCAGCGATATAAACGACTTCGAAATGTCATTGATGTCTGCTTGAGATGATGATGAAAAGAACTTCTTTCGTAGCATCTCTGTTTTTTCTTCGAATGAATCTGCTATGTGATCGAAATCGTCGCTCTTTAGTGACAAAAACTGCGAAAGTTTCTTGAGTAGTTGACTTTCGATTCTGACTCATTTTGCGAAGCGTCAAACCGATTTCAATTCGTTGCTCAGCTCATGCATTTGTGATCTAAAATGTGAATGTTTTGTTTCTTTAATGATCTTGTTTTTGTGATCATTGTATTTCAGATAGTTGTTTCATGTCTTTAAAGTACTTTGCGATTTTCATACGACTCATAGTCATCGCGATTTCGTCACGACTTTCGAGCAGATCTGATTTCAAAAGTCTTGTGCTCAATTCAACGACTTTGCTCAAGAAGTAAACTTCTCGATGATCTCTTGTGACACATGAGTGATCTCAGCTACTCTGTCATCTATCGCTGTCTTGTCATCGAGAGAACGATCGATGAAAAGATGTATTCTTAAATGAGCATTTAGTGCTTCTGTGTTCATTTTCTTTCATAATCAACGAGTCGTGAGCTGCATGAAAGATGTGCGTAGACACAACTTCGTGACAATCGAAAGATGATCAGATTTCTGATGTAGATCAGTTTTCATCTTGCATTTGTATATCATGAATTGAATTTTCTCACTGTCAAACGCTAGATCTATTGTTGTGAGCTGATTGTGAGTCTCTCTAGTAATTGTGCCTGATTCAAGCAGTAGCTTTAATCTTGCGTTCGTAACGATGTCTAGTAGAGCATCAGTCGCTGTGTGATGAGTAAAGCATCTTTTGTCTTCTCAATGTGAGTGATGCAGATTGAAATTTTCTACGATTAGCTGTTTGCAGTCATCTTTGATTAGTTCGTTCAGACGAGAAATAGTAGATGATTCTTCTGTGAAAATGATAGACAGCGAGCACGAATTGTAGACGTTTATGAGTCGTAGCGTCTGTATCTCGTCTTTCGAGTTGCTAGTTTGTAGCTTGATTAAGCAGATGTTCAATTCAATGATTTTCATCACTCATTAATTGAGTTTTAGATGCTTGTTGACATAAATGCATGTTCTTGCTTGAGATGACGAGTCTCTCACTAGATGAAAGAAGTTGTGAGTCGAGCTAAACGTCTGTGAAACGTTGATGTTGCGATCTTGTTTCTGAATGACTATTATGTCGAATTTACGAACTTCTCTGTCTATCAGAAATGATTTCTGAATTTTTAATGACTTTCTGATGTTGTACTGTAGAATTTGCAGAAAGATTTGATTCATCATAGAATTATCTGTAACTGTTGTTGACTCTGTGCAGAAGCAGCTTTTTGTATGCTTTTAATCATCAAGAATCTTTCGCATTTTCTGATTTGACGTTTCTGTGTCTGTTCAGACGTCATGTCTTCTGAGTCGCTAATCACGCATGAAGAGCGATCGACTCGTCTCTTCTTGACTTTCATCACTTGTCATGTTGACTTGTTGACATCTCAACTGCTTGTCATCGTTGAGACGTTCATTGAACTCGATGAATTCGTTGAACTCATGAAATTCATTGAACTCAAGAAGTTCAGAAAGAAAGAAGAGAATGAGCGATTATCTTTCAACGCTTCAGAGTATCTGATTGATCTGTTTCAAAAGATTTCTTCTGATTGCTTTACCTGTAGTTTTCACTTGAGACATGAGCGTCTTCAGAGTTCGTGACTATCGTTGCAGTTCGCGCATCGTCTTCTATTCATTGACACAACGCATCTTTCAATGTGATGTTTGTCTGCGCATTTGAAGCAACGCTCTTTGTTTTTGCAGAATCTAGTCATATGATCAAAATCGAAGCATCTATAGCACTGTGTGATACAACAGTTCTTTTCAAACAACTCGCATGAGCATTCTTGATATGAGTTCAGCATGTTTACATCTAGTAGTCGATTCATCATCGTTTCGATCGCGATCTCTACAATGAGCGATGAGTGAGTCTTCTCACTCTCGACTATCTTCTTGAATCAAGCTATTCTCAGCATTTCTAGATCTTCATGAAGTCTCGCGTTGTTCTTTATCAGTCTTTTGATGATCGTCTTCTGATTGCTTGTGTTCAGTGTGATGCGTACATCATGTGCTAGTATCACGAAGCTTCTACGCATTACATGCGCTGAGCTTGCAATTTTCTTCACTCATGCCTGAAACTTTTCTAGAACTGCTTGAGCTTTCGAGCTCATCACGTGAAGTGTAATGTCTTCGCTTTCAAGCTTGCGAAGCGACACTATTAAATTTGATTGCGTCATCGACACGTTTGCGATTTCTTGAAAGATCTGATCAATTGATCTCTTTTGTATCTTTTTCATCTCTTTTCTCTTCACTATTTTCATTAGAATCTCGCGTCTCTTGCGAAGTGATGACAGATCATCTCTGAATCGCTGCTTTCTCATTGTCGCTTCTTCTCTTGCTACATCGACTCATGATGATGTTTTGAATGTGAATCGCGTATTTTCTTGTGTTTGTAGCTGTTTATTAAGAAGTTGAACGAATGTTTTCAACTTCTGTACATTCTTCGCGATGAATGTGTCTTGACTTTCAATCTTTCTTTCTGAGACGTTTCGAAGACGTCGAATCAGCTCTAAGATCACTTCTTTTCATGAGTGATCTTTGCTCTTCTCTTTCTTTAACGTTGATGTTTGTGTTAGTAGATCAATGATGCTGATAACTTTCGTCTCGTCATTATGTAAGCATTTAGACCTTGCATCGCTGTCTCTCTGCAACAAGTCAACGCTGCTTGCAATTATCATTGAATCAGCATTACTGCTGCTCATGTGATTCGTCATCGTCTATTCGTCTACTCGATCTTTTCTCTCTCGTTTATAATGCTCTTTTCAAAAGTTCATTTTGCACATGTTGTGATTGTTTTGAAATGTGTCATATTAATAATAACATATGAATCGCTGAATAATCATTGATCATTTCTTGATTGATTAGAATGTTACTGAAGTTACTTATCATTTCATTGAATGTTTTAATGCAAATCAGAACAATTTTCGAAAGCATTACTATCAATCTCTTATGAATCAACAAGATATTGATGTTGATTTTCTTAAAGATTAATTCAATAATTTACAAGAATTGAATATTTTCATCAACAACTGTCACATTGTTGAACAGATAAATACTTGAAGAAAACATTATGATAATTAATAATATATTATTCTACTATTAATAGTATATTAATATTTGATTGATCGCTGATTGAAAACAGACATTGATCATGTTATTGAATCTGACGAGTTGATGTTAATATTCTGTGAAGTGAAATTCAATTATTTCATTTTAAAAAATATTACAGAATGTGATTCTTTCATCTTTTGTTCTCATAATATTCATACTCATTCATCAGCATCATTAAATCAATTATCTTTAGAATTATGAAAAAATCTATTGAAAACAATAGTCAAACTTTGAGATTCAAGTCTAACAACATGTAAGTAATTATTATTCAAAGATCAATTCTTCAATAATAAATCATTAATCTAAAATTATTAAACTATTAATAATCAAATTTTTACAAAGTTCATTGTTGAACGACTTCTGTAGTAAATATCATAGTCAACACATTTTCAAAATTCATGAGTTCTTATTAAATATAAATCAAATATTTACAATCATATATAAACAGAGATTGTTGCATTTCTTTGCTGAACAAAAGTTCAATGAAGTACAATGAAAATATTGAACATATCATGAAAATGTCTTTCAATCAGTAAGATATCAATTTTGTAATAATTCTTGATTAATAATTGATTAATCAGAAATGATATATTCAATTTCTGAATTATTTTAAGCAATATAAAATTCTAGTCTGTTTTTATGAAGAACAAGCTTGAATTCTGATGAAACAAAAATCTTTTGAAGTTGATATGTCTTTCAAAAGAGTATGAACTCGCAATGTTAATAAAATCGTTTTTGCAATGTTTAATCAATTGATGAAAAAAGATAAGTGATCATTTATTGATCATGTATTGATATATGATCAATTCTTGATTAATTACTAATCAATATTTAGTTGTCACTTTGTGTCAAGTCTTTACAGATACTCAGACTTTGAAATGTTATCAATTTATCTTTTCTATCGTTTTTTCTTTATTTCAGAAACGATTGAATATCGAAGTTAAATGATATCATATTCATAACTCAGAATTTGAAGTTATGATTATGAATATGAATTTAAGTCAACTAAAAGATGATTAATTTTCTATCATTGATATATTATTCAATTATTATTATATTATTGATTAATGATTGATCTAGAATTTGAACTATACTTGCAAAGTATCGATCAACAATCTCGTCAATGACAATGATATACAGCATGAATGATTATCTATTGTAGAATTCATTTTCTACGTGAAGTTACATGATCAACAGAACAAGATACACATTCAGATTCTGTTTATAATTGTATGTTAAGTTTATTGAATGTTCAGTTCAAAGAAGATTACTTTCAGATCTGTGATTTACTAATAAATAATCATTTCTTAATTAATCAATTATTAATCAATTATTAATCACTCTCAGCTTCTGATTTCAGCTCATCAAATGTAAAATTCTAAGTCAAGCAGAAAAAGACAGATATTATTGCATTTGATGTGAATGTTCATTGTTCAAAAATTTTATTAAATGCTTTCATTTATGCTTGAAATCACATTAATGCTGTTGAATAAACACATCATAAAAGCAATAGTTCTGAAAAAAGATTAACACTTCTTTAAGCTATTAAAAGATTTGTTTATTGATACTTAATTAATAGAGAATTAATAGCTTATCAATCACAGAGAACAAAATCTGAATGATCGAGTTCTTGCACAATATAAAGCATTTCAAAACAAAGAGATTCATCACTCATATAAATAAACTTCTGCATCTAAGCGATTCTTTAATTCAGAAAAACATAATCGTAAGTTATTAATAAATGATTGATATTGTCACGGTTTTAGCATGTGTTACTCGAAAGATGTTGGGAAAAGAGGTGTTAGATCACTTAGATGATGTTGAACAATATTATAGATGATGATAGACGTGAGATTATCAGTGATGTTATGAGAGCCCCTCGATACGAATGATACTCAGCGTTCATGAGGTATAAGAATCTCTGAATGATCTCTTTCTTTTCTTTCTTCTTCGTGCAACGTCTTGTATCTAAAATCTAGTTATTAGAATTTCATTCTGATTTTATTCAGCTCTCAGTTCGTGACATTATGTTGCATCTCACTACATCATGAGTCAATTCGAGAATATCAGTAACATTCTGTCGTCGACATCTCTAGTTTCGATCAACGAATTCATCACTGTCGCTCAGTTTCGAACTCACGTCAACAATGCTTTCGAAGCGTGATATACTTTTCTGATCGAACTTCAAACTTGATTCAACGACATCATCATTCAGTATATCAACTGAGTCTCAGCCTGTCAACAAGAACATAAGCAAACTCAGGTCGAACTTAAGCAATTTCAGACCAATAATGAAATCTTGTCAGAAATGATTCAAGAACTCAAGAGCATGAGCAGAATCAATATCAAATCAGAGAAATATTCGAATTCAGAACTCTATATCGAAGAGCGAGAGAACAAGCTAAATCAGTTCATCTTCGAACTGATCAGCAAGCTGAAGTTGAACGCGAATCATTATTCAACTTTCGAGTCTCGCCTTCTGTATGAGTACAGTCGCTTATCGAGAAACGCTGTCGCTCAAGCGTTGTCGCGTATGACTGCTCAGCATGACAAGCTAGTCACGATTGAGCAATTAGTTGTCTTGTTAAGACAAGTCTTCGATGATTCAGACAAGCAAGAAATCGCTCAGCGATTCATTTCAGTTTTAAGAATGCGAAATCGCATCTTTATTGAATATCTGTTCGATTTTCAGCAGCACATTGATGCAATCGAATATGACGTCGTAATTCGAAAATTCAATCTGAAGAATGAACTATTCAGCGAGCTCAAAGCTCTATTGATTCAGATGAATGTCAGCAGCCTAAACTATGAGCAGTTGATTATCAAATGTCAGCAATTGAATAGTCGATATCGCGTCACAGTACAGAATCTTTTCAAGCCAAAAGCAGTGATTCATTCTGTCTCTGTGACTTCTACAGTTCTCGCGTACCTCGTCAAATATGCGACACTTTCGACAGGCTCGAAAGCTACGACCTCGAGCTCGAGAGACTTCATGAACTTATCGATCGCCAACATGAAGAAACGAGACTCACTGATTCTCGAGAAGCGTCAGCATCGCATGATCAATCATCTGTGCCTATACTGCGATAAGCCTGAGCATCAGGTTGCGACCTGCAATTCAAAGTTCAAGATTCAGCTACGAGTCGTCTCATTATTCGCCTTCGCAATCTCTATCGACAATCTCGCTTTCGATACTTCTCCCGTCTTGGAAAAAGCCTAGTCTCTGCGTACAGTCGCTCGCAGAGACAATCGAACAGTCTGAAAATCTCTGCACTCTCAGTTAGCTCGATTCATCGATTAGAAAAGAAGATGAACAATGATCATCTCGTGCTCTCAGATAATCTAGAAAGCAATAAAATCAATGTCAATCTTTCTGTTTTGATTGATATCAACGTCATCGATTATGCATTTATTGATGACTCTTTCGCGCAAAGACACTTTCTGCCCTGTTTTTCTTTGTCTGAAATCTGTATTCTTCAGAGATTTGATGATCAATCAGTCGTATTCGATTCAATCACTCATTGCGCTCTTGTCAAACTTCGAGTCTCAAGCGAGAAGCTCGAAGAAACTCTCTTCTATGTCACTCAACTTTCGCAATTTTCAGTTGTTCTAGATCTGTCTTGATTAAAAAGTCATAAAGCAATTATAAATCTGCGTCATAATCAGCTCATCTTTGAATCTCAAGTCAATTCAGAGCTCGTATTCGAAACTCTCTCGAGCATCTCGATTTCGACTGTGTCAGTATCAGTCTTCTCGACGTCTTCGTTCTCGAAACATCTGAAGATCTACGCTATAGATAGTGCTTCGTTTCTGCGACTCGCTAGAAAAAAGAATCATGATCTGTTTGTCATATTCATGAGAAATATCGACAAAGCTCTGAAAATCACGTCTTTCGTTGATTCTGCCACGCTATTGTTTCTCGAATATCACGACTTTCTAGATGTTTTCTCTCGCGAATTGATGAACACTCTATCTGAACGACGTTTCTATGATCATAAAATTCAGCTGCAGAAGAGCAAAACTTCTACCTTCGAATCTTTATATGACATGTCTCAAGATGAGCTTCGAGTACTAAAGAAATACCTGAAGAATAATTTGATCAAAGACTTTATTCAAGTCAGCTCTTTTCTCGCGATCTCTTCGATACTCTTTGTTAAAAAATCAAGCGAAGAACTCAGATTTTGCGTGAATTATCGAAATCTGAACGTCATGACAGTTAAGAATCGATACTCATTACTTCTCATTCAAGAAACTCTAGATCGACTGACTAAGATCAAGTACTACATCAAGTTAGATATCATTGCAGTCTTTAATAAACTGCGAATGACTTATAAAGACGAGTGAAAGATCGCTTTTCGAACACGTTATGACTTATACGAGTACAACGTTTTGCTCTTCGAACTCACAAACGAATGATCATCATTTCAGAACTTCATTAATGACACTTTGCATGACTTCTTGAACGTTTTCTGCATCGCGTACATGAATGATATCTTGATCTATAGCAACAGCAAAAAGAAGCATACTCAGCATGTTCGTCAGATACTGAAGCGACTTAGAGTCGTCGAACTACAGATAGATATCGAGAAATGCGAATTTTCAGTTATCGAGATCAAGTATTTGAGTCTAATAATCATCACTCACGAAATCAAAATGAACTCTGAGAAGATCAATGTTGTCATGAATTGAGCTGCATCTCGAGACGTCAAAAATGTTCAGAGCTTTCTGAGCTTCGTCAACTTCTATAGACGATTTATTAAGAAGTTTTTCAAGCTGATCGACCCGTTGACTGTCTTAATCAGAAAAGATCAGTCATTTAATTGAACTCAGAAGTGTCAATTCATCTTCGATCGACTCAAGCAGATGTTCATCACTGCTTCTATCTTAATGCACTATAACTCGAACCTATTCGTGACTGTGAAAATCGATGTCTTTGACTATGTTGTGATCGAAGTCATGTCTCAGCGAGATGATAACGAGCAGTTAAGATCTGTGATCTATTTCTCTTTCAAAATGCTACTCGCAGAATGCAACTACGAGATTTATGACAAGAAACTTCTAGCTATAATCAGAGCTTTTGAGAAATGAAGGCTCGAACTGAAAGACACGTTAGATTTCGTTGAGATCATTTTCGATCACAAGAACCTAGAATATTTCATGTCAATCAAGCTGCTTAGTCGAAGACAAGTCAGATGGTCAGAATTTCTCTCTCGATTTAACTTCAAAATCGTGTATCGTTCGAGTGAATTGAACACTCGAGTCGATGCACTCACGCGTCGATCAGAAGATCTTCTCTTGAATGAAGAAGATAGTCGTCGAGAACATCAGTGACAGATCGTGCTAAAACCAAAAAACCTGGAAATTCAAGTCTTAATCAATGTTCTCGACGATAGTGACTCTGAAGCACTCGAATCAAGTGACTCGAAGAGCGAATCAGTGATCTCTGAGCAGTCTGAATCATCAGAGAAAATGTCTATGAATGAGCTAGAAGAACAACTCTTCGCAGTCTATTTCAATGATGAATGAATACAGATCGTGATAACTGCGTTAAGAGACGATCAACGAAAGCTTAAAGAATTTTCGTTAGCGAAATGTACGCTGCGAAGTGATCGAGTCTACTATAGAGATAGACTATTGATATTCGAAGATGAGAAACTGCGACTACGTCTGCTTCAGTTAAGTCATGACACGTCTATTGCGAATCATTCAGAAAGAGTCAAGATCTACGAAATACTCAGTCGTCATTATTACTGATTCGAAATGATCAAGACAGTAGCTCGCTTCGTACACAATTGTCATCTATGCTCTCGAGTGAAGATCTCTAGAGAAAAATATCAGAGAGCTTTGAAGTCTCTTGATGTACTCAATCGTCGCTGAAAAGACATAGTCATGAATTTCATCATGACAGTATCTGAAAGTAAGAATCTGAACGAAAATTCGACAATCAATATTCTGATAGTCGTGAACAGACTATCTAAACAAGTGCATTACGAGTCTATGAGTGAAATTACAGCTCTAGATACAGCTTGAGTTTTTTATCGTGCAATATGAAAACATCATGAATTATCTGATTCAATCGTCTCGAATCATGAAACTCAGTTTATTAGTCACTTTTGAAACGAACTTTGTACTCGATTGAAGATTCAAGCTCGATTGTCAACTGCGTTTCACTCAGAAACGAATGATCAAATCGAGAACATCAACGACGTTTTGAAGCAATATTTTCGAGCCTTCGTGTTCTTTATGCAGAACGACTGAGCTGCATGACTGTCATCAGCTGAATTTGTCATCAACAATCACTTCTTCAAAAGCACTCAGTGCACGTCGTTTCTAGCTAACTTCGAACAGCATTCTCGAATGAGATTGAAATCAAAGAAGACTCAGAAGAACGTTATTGAACACTTGAAATGAATACATGTCGATCTGTTTGTTCAGAAAATGAATCGAATCAATGAAATTCTGCGAGAACAAATGATCTTAGCTCAAGCATATCAGAAACAATTCGCTAATGTTCATCGACAACACGCTCTCAAGTATGCAATTAATGATATGATTTGATTAGATGCTCGCAATCTGATGATTCATCGACTCAGCAAGAAGTTATCTAATAAATTCGAGAAATCTTTCAGAATCATCAAAATTGTTAGTTCTCATTCTTATCAGCTAGAGTTGCTCGATGACTGATTCTGTTTCGACGTCTTTCATACTTATCTGCTTCATTCTGCGATCAATGATTTCTTATCTGAACAAATATCTCTTGCGTCGTTTTCAATAGTCTTCGTCGAAGAAGTGCTTAGCTGAGAGATGAACGAAATATTGAACTTTCGAGTAAAGAACTCTCAGCTAGAGTATTTAATTAAGTGAACTGAGATAGAAGAAAACAGTTGAGTAAAGTTTGCGAATGTGATGAATGTCATCGAAGTCATGAACGTCTATCACGCTTGAAATCTCGATCATTCGGGTAAGAATTCATGAATCGCTTACGTGCAAGAAAGCAGCGACTCTGAATATGAGTCAGAGAATTAAAAGTCTCGCAGAAGCTTCGACTTCAAAAAGAAGAATCTATTGTCACGATTTTAGCATGTGTTACTCAAAAGATGTTGGGAAAAGAAATGTTAAATCACTTAGATGATGTTGAACAATATTATAGATGATGATAGACGTAAGATTATCAGTGATGTTATGAAGATTCTTCGATACGAATGATATTCAACGTTCATGAGGTATAAGAATCTCTGAATGATCTCTTTCTTTTCTTTCTTCTTCGTGCAACGTCTTGTATTTAAAATCTAGTTATTAGAATTTCATTCTGATTTCATTCAGTTCTCAGTTCGTGACAGTTTTACATTCTATTAATGTTTAAATATTCAATATCATTTCATTTGAAGTTGCTTTTGCATTATCAATGTATGTAGTATAATAACACAGTTACGAGATAATGCAAAGAGATAATGCAGTTCATAGAGTGTATTGCTATGCTAGATAACTTGATCTGATCAAGATATCATGAATGCTATTTTCATTGAGCACTCAACTAAATTTCGAGATTATGCATCAAAGTTTTCATGAGTATCAAATCTTTCTGCTGAAGAGTTACTCGCTTGACATGAATAGCAAGAAGATTGCTATCTGTATATGTAAAGCATTATATCAGTAAGTGTTGTAAAACATCAATGATAATGCAAATGAGTAATGCACTTACTGACAAGAAATTCACATAGAAACGCTTCTGTAATCTTCTGAAGAGCAAGCAGTGTTGAAGTCTGAATTTTATAGTTCACATCGCTCATTTTCTGACTCATTTTGTTCATATCAGTCTCATTCTGCATGATTTCGCGAACTACTCTTTCGAATGAGATCTTTGATATCAACAAATTCGCATCTCTTTAATAACGACGTATCTCTCGAAGTGCAACGATTTCTGACTTTCATTTTCTCTTTGACTGTCGCGATAAATTAGCTGTTGATAGCTTGATGCATTATCTGTTTGCATTATCTTCTGAACTTTATTGATCTTGCTTTCAGATAGAGTCTTGAAGTCTGCTCTTGATTCGTTCGTGATATGATTATCTGATGTCATATCATCACGAGTTGAGATTCTCAAACCATCATGCGATGCGCCTTTAAACTTTCGTTCTATATCAAGTCTGTCAGCAATGCGCAACAAGAAATGCATTATCTAAATGCATTATCTGTTTACTTGCAACGAGTCATGATGTATATTAACTGACAACGATTTGAAAAATTGAGACTATTGAGTTGAGTGAAAGCAAAGTGAAGTACGATGTAAACAAGAGATGATGTGTAAACAAGAGATGATAACTGTTGACTGTGTTTGTAGTAGAATCAATATGATGAATGTTTTGATATTAGCACTAATATGATGAATGTGTTGATCGCAGTTCTAAGATGATAAATAAATTCTAACATTCAGCTTTAACTTTAATTTTATTTACATCTCATCTTACATTTATTCTAATTCTAACTTTATCTATGTCAAAGATCTATTCTAACTCTAACTTTTTCTACGTCTCACATCTATTCATTGCACTCATCTATTGTGACTAAGTTCATTAGCAAAAGCACTTCAACATCACTATCAGATAAGAAGATTATTATGCATTATTTATATGCATTATCATTGAGACTAATCAAAATCGCAGAATGTTCAATCTATCAATCAAGTCACAGTCAATTGCAAGTAAAAATCATGGAATGAAATGAAATGAAGATCAGAAAACTCTCTATATCAAACAAAGTGCAGATCGAGTGACTCTTTATAAACAACTCATCAAATTGAGAAGCATTAGCATCTATCAGAAAGTCATCAAAGCGAAGCAAACGAAAATGAAGAACAATATGCGAGATACGATCACGAATGATCGAGTGAGAAAGAGTCTACATGATAATGCATTTGAGTAATGCATATGTGTTTCAAAAGCTGATTGTATAATAGCTCAATGCTTCAAGGCGAATTTGATGAAGAAGACGAGAAAGAAGAAGACTGCGAAGCGAGCGAAGCTTGAAGCGATAGTCATGAAGACAACGTTCAATACTACTTCTACTGTCGATGTATGTACTGTGTTTGATGTGAAAGACAAGACTAACGTATGCATTAAACTATTGCACAACAAGATGAACTTGAGAAAAACATGTCAAGATACATGATATCTACTATTGAACTAATTCAGCAACGCATTTTACATCATGAAGAATTGAATGAATTGAAGACGATGAATGATTCAGATGTCATACAAGAATTCGACAAATTCATGAGCGCATTTTCGAATGAAAAAAATGCGATTGATCGAAAGATAGTTAATTCACTAGATTCATCAAATGATGAATCTGATGATATCATTGAGATTGACGAGAATGACAAGAAGATGAAATTTAGCAAGAGAAATGATGATGCAAATATGATTGAGAACGAGAACGAGTACGAGAAGAAGTACGAGAAGAAGAAGAAGAAGAAAAAGAAGAAGAATGATGAGATAATAGTGATCTCAGATTAGCAGTAGTAAATGAACAAGCATGAATTTTCTTCAATCAATTGCATTACTCTGTTGCATTATCAGACATCGTAAATATTAGTAGTACTTCGCTTCATGTCTTGACGAGTCGAGTCGAGTATTTCGAGTCAATACTGAGTCTCAACCTTCTGATTCAACTCAAATACTCAGGTCAAGAATTCTGACTCGACTTGAATACTCAAGTCAAGAATTCTGATTCGAATCGAGTCTTGACGAGTCAAGAACTCGACTCGATCTCGATGATTCAACTCGACGCGATCAGTTTAAAAATGAAGTATGAGAAATAATGAACTGCTACGTCGTGATCTCGCAGTTTATGTACTCAATAACTCTGCTATAAGAAATAAGATTCTGCGTATAAATCATGGAGATCTTGAAGCAGATCATTTCACATATGCTCATATCAAGACTGCAATAAGAAGAAAATATTATTGATCAAAAATGCTCAAAGAGATGATGAAATATGTTTGCATCTGTTCAGACTGTTAGCGAGTGCAAGTGCATCATCATAAGTTCTATAAAAAGCTGATATTTATATTTTCAGAGAGCGTGAATTCATTTCACATGATGATCATGAATTTCATAATAAACATGTTCTCTGCGAAGAATTCATACATTGAAAAAACAAGTGATGCTATATTGATAATGATAAATAAGTTGATCAAGCATGTAATTTGTATTTCAATGATTAAAGATTTGAATGTCGAGAAACTTGCAAATCTGTTATGACGAGAATTCGTATTTCAGCATGAAATGATGTGAAGCATTATATTGAATTGAGACTCACTGTTTATCAATCATTTCTGAATCATTTTATGTTGACATCTTAAAGAAAAGCGAAAGCTAAGCACTGCATTTCATTTGCAAATCAATGATCAAACAGAAAGACAGAATCAGATGCTTGAGCATTATCTGCAAGTGTATTTCAATTATAAGATGAATAACTGATTAAAGCTTTTGTCAATGATGACGTTTGCATATAACAACAGCGTACACGCTAATATCAAAAAAACTTCACATGAATTTTTAAAGAAATACATTGTGAGCTTTACAGAGACATCTGAGAATAAAGTCTTAAAGAGAAAGACACTTTTGACTACGAAGCGAGCAGAATGACTATGAAGTATCAGAGAACATTTAATGAAACTATGAAAGTGAGTAGCAGAGCAGCAAGCAAAGTATTATAATGCTCATCATAAAGCTGCAAGCTTTCAAATGAAAGACAAAGTGCTTCTGCAAAGTATAAACATTCATACGCTTCGTTCAAAGAAGAATATTGATCACAAATAATTGAAATCATTCAGAATATTGAAGAAAATTGATATGTAAGCATATAAGCTTGAACTATCTGAAAAATATGATGCAATTCACTCAATCTTTCATGTCTCTTTATTAAAACTCTGACACTCACGTGACGAGAATTTGAAGTTGCAAATTATTCTCATAGAAGAAAAAAAGAAATGAAAGATAGAAAAGATAATTGATCAGCGAATCAAGAAAGAAAAGATTAAGTATTTAGTTTAATGAGCTGATTCATCTTTCTATGAAAACTTCTGAAAATCAATGAAAAGTCTTAGCAATGCAAAGAAGATTATTGAGAACTACAAGACAGAAAGACAAGTATATCAGTTGACTGCAAAAAAGTTAAAGAAGAAAAAGAGAGACAGATCACGTAAGAGTCACGTTTAAGAATGTATCAAAAGCGCAAAGATGCAAGTTTAAAAGTTTGTTTTAAAATTACAAAAAGAAAAGAAACAAAATCTTACAACATTCATGTATCAACATACGTCTTCTTTTAGAAAAGAAGATGAATGATATCATGAAAAAGTGAAGAAAAATAACAATCAAGAGTTGCAAGCGAGAACATCAAAGTGAAGAAGAAAGCTATTTATTCATTAATGAATCTCGTCATGCATTGCTTGCTTCAGATGATACTTACGAGATGAAGATGAAGCAATGCAATGATGACGAGAAGTGACGAAAAAAATGAGAACTTCTACTTAACTGTTAGATACAATCTCACATGATTAAAGAAAAAGCTATTCACTTTTTCATTGTCAAAGACGAAAAACAAGAAGAGTTCAAGTGTTGATGTTGAAACAATGATTCATCGTTTGCATGACATGATTAGACTGATTGCGTCGGGTCGAGTACTTGACTCGAAAAGTGTCGAGTCAAATTGAAATTTTTTTGAAAAAGTGTCGAGTCGAATTGAGAAGTTGAATTCAAGCACTCGAGTCGAGTTGAGAAGCTTGACTCGACAATTCGACTCGAAAACTCGATTCGACTCGACAAGATATTAGATAGATGTAAATAGCTTGATCGAACAGTTTACATGATTCTTCTTCATGACTTTCTACCATGTTTTTCCGTCATGACTTTCTATCAAAGTCAAACGATCTTCATGTTTTCCCGTCATGTTTCTCGTCATGTTTCTCTTTATGTTTCTCTTTATGTTTTCCTTCATGTTTCTCTTTATGTTTCTCGTCATGACTTTCTATCAAATCTTTCTATCAAACAGCCTTCATGATTTTCCGTCATGACTTTCTATCATGACTTTTCTTCATGACTTTTCTTCATAGCTTCTCTTCATAACTCTTCTATCATGACTTCTCTATCATGACTTTTCTTCATTACTCTCTATCATATAGTCTTCATGTTTCCCGTCATGACTTCTATCAAAAAGATAATGCAAAAAGATAATGCAAAAGCAAAAAACCGGAAAAATTTCTATATTTAGCTCTCTTGACGTCAAGCTTGAGTTCTTGACGAATCGAGTCGAGTTGATTCAATTCTCAGTCGAATCGAGTCGCGTCGAATTGAAAATATGAGCAACTTGACTTCGAATCAAGTCGAATTCAAAATGTCAACTCGAAACTCGACTTGATGATCAGTTTAGACATAATGCATTGAAATCTAAAGATGATGTGAAGCTGAGTTCATCATGCAATCGTGCTTTTCTTTGAAGCAGTGCTCGCATTTGCAAGCACACTCGATGAAAACACAACATGTGTGAGTCATCACTGCGCTCAGACAATGAACGCAGTGACAGCATCAGATCGTCTGATCAGTATAATTTATCATGCGTCAGCATTATTTGAAACATGCAGAAATAAATAGATTTGTCAGAAATTATGAGTTCAGTCATCAATGCAAAGAGCATAAGAAAAGCAGAGACAGTGAAAGTGATAATTACGTCAGAGAAGTGAAGAGAAACAAACATTTCAATGAAGAAGACAGACTTCGCGAGCATGTTAGCATGATCTCAATGAGCGCAGAACTGCTATTTATCATAATGATGATGATGAAGTTGATATTGCTATGTCATTCACATTAGCTCATGATCTGCACTTGCATCGCAACAACGCTGTCATAAAAGAAGCTCATATCATGAGCTGCAAGCTATGCAAAATACACATAACAGATTTCATGCTTCGTCAGTTCAAAAAAGCAGTACTCATGAAAGAGTATGCTGAGACGAAACAAGAAGAAAAGAAAGAAAGAAAGAAAGCAAAGCTGAAGAATTGATATCAACAATCTTGCATTAACTCTGTTTATGCTTGTTAAGATGATTAATTCACAACACTTTTATACAGATGCTAAAGCGCTGAAGATGTCGTTGCTATGCTATCAGCTATCAAAAGACTTAAGAATGATTGACATCAACAATTTTGCACTAACTTTGTTTATGCTCATTAACATGATTAATTTACGACACTTTTACACAGATGTTAAAGCGCTAAAAAAGTCATTGCTACGCTGACAGTTGCAAGAAAACAATATAATGCTATGAAGACTCAGAGATTGAGTCTTTAAGAAGAAATGCAGTTGTGAGAATGCATCTCATCGACTATGAATGATGCATGTCTGCAAGACTAGCTTGCGAGATTAGATTAAAGAAACTAACAAGTGAATAGAAGTAGCAACTTGACAGAAGATGAAAATTCTGCAAGTCTTTGCTTTCATTTCTTAGCAATTAGTTCTATCATCAATAGAGTGCTATCTTATTATCTTCTACTATGCAATTTCATGTAAAGAAATCTCATCATTTCACAGTTGCAAATACAAATCATTTTACAATACAACAGAATGTTTAGTTCATTAACAACTTTCAATCTGTTCAATGAAAAATTTATGAAACTTTCACATTATTTTGAAAAGAAGAAGATTAAACAAGAAGCAATGAATAAAATTCATCAGAATTTTTCACAGCTCAAGATAAGAAAGAATAGTGAGTATGTTCAATGAACTTTGAATACAAATGACTTTTTTCTATGATGATGATCTTAAATCTTTATTGTTGAAAGTATTTAAAACAAGATTTAAAAAAAGATAATCAATTCGCTCTGATTCAAAAAAGTCAAAGATGATAAGCAATTTGATATATGAAATCACTTTATACAGTTGACTTCAATAGTTGAAGAATTGCTCAAAATCTCATGCACAATCTGCAATAAGATTATGAATCATTCTACAGCTTTTGATAACTTTAACACGTTGTGAGTAGCTTGAGAAACGCGCAGTCACGCTAGAGAATATGCAAGTAAATAATACAATTAAATTTGATAGTAACTTAGTAATATTTATTCATATAGAAAATTAACACTAGACTACGAAATACAGAAGTGAATTTTTTTTCTATATACTCAGAAGACTAAGCTTGAGCATTGTTAATGAGACAAGCAAGATTACATGTGATTCATGCAAGATTTCTTAAGATTGTATGTGATTTAAATTCTTGTCATCAATGAAACATTAAAGATTGTATGTGACTTGAACTCTTGATAGATTCAGAATCTCTGAGAATCAACAGTAGAAATTCTCGTATATTCAATGTTTCTGAGAATCAACAATAGAGATTCTCGTAGACTCAGTCTGAGAGATCAATGATAACGCTGAAGAATAATTCTCATGTTTATTCTCTATTCTTTGAAGAACTCTGACTTTCATAAATCTGAGTTCTGACAATTATTCTTTCTCTTAATAACAACATTCTCGTTGTTGAATTGTGAATCAATCATTCATTCGCGACTTTATTTCTTTGAATTGCAAGCAGAGAAATGATAATGTTATGCGATGCATGACATTAGAGCTCGCTGTGCATCATTGAGTACTCAAGATTTTCTTTCAATAGCGCGTGTATATTGCTTTATTCTTCAGATCACAAGCATCAAGTTCGTAGAGAATCAACAGTAGCATTCATGATCATTCTCTGATTCTCATAGATTTAAATTCTGATGATAGCATATTCTTTTATTCTCTGATCTTCATAAACGTAGACTGAGCATTCTTTGCAACTCATGTAAAGTCTTTAAATGATTAGTTTTAACATTCATGCTCATTCTCTAATTCTCATAAATTTAAATTCTGATGATTATTTCATTGTTTCATTATATTTTAACTGTTGCTTTGCAGATGTTTTTATGCAGTCATGCAGTATGTTATCACGATCTCGATGCTTTCTTTTATTAACGTATGCATGTTGACTAGACTTGAATTTTCATGATGACAGTTGTAGTAAGAATCAAGATTTGCTCAATTTGAAGTTTTTTTTTTTATAAAGGAGGGGACGGCAAAAGGGTAGCCCTTTCCTGCTTCCAGCCAAGGCGCGTCCCAATCGGGTTTGGCGTGGCCCCTTCGGGCAAGGCGCTCAGCATCGCCCCACCCGCCGCTTTCTCAAGGTATAAAGACCTCCACCGCTCGCTGTTTTCCCATTGTCTCCTTCATCTTTCTTCCCACATCTCCCTGCCGTCCCCTCGCTCCTCTTCGTATCGCAAGGGTCTGCGGCCCCCTTCCTGCTGCCTAGCTGGCTTCTACCGACCATCGCCGATCGCTCTGCTTGGGACCTTGGCATAAGGCATTTTTGCTCATGGCCTTTCCCTTTGAGATCACTTTGCTACACCTCTCACCCTATACCCTCACCCTCTCCTGACCTGCCCACTTTCGTCTACGGCTGGAGCCAGCGATGCAGGTGAACCTCTTATTCGCCACCTCGTACCTTGTCGCCTGCGCTGCAGCTCAGCTCCGACGGAGATGATTCCTGTTTCGACCTTGTTGGAACGCCCTGAACTCTGCCGCTCTGGACCCTCCTGCCCTCGACCTTCCTTTGCCAGCCACTGTTTCACAACAGCTCAGCTGATATGCGACTCTGCGACGACATTGGTGGGGAACTTCAGCTTGTGGCGAACATTCCAGGGTGAAGCAACTGTCTGACTCTAAGAGGGCTGCCACACGACCAATAAAATAAATGCCTCATCACTCGTCGCGAATGCTCAGGCTTCCCTTTACGTCTGCCTAACCGCGTGGACAGGGATCACCGCTCAGCTGTGATCTAGTGACCTGGCACGAGGGGGGCTGAGAATGTACGCGAGCAGCGGCGGTGAGCCAAAACCAAGGAATGGAACCAATGGAGGGTGTGGTCGCCTTGATCGACAGTGCTCTTTGCGTGTCTGCCTTGCTGCGCCGACCGGGTTCCCGCAAATCACCTTGTTCTGGTGACTTGGCCTTGAGACGGTGATCTCGCTTTTCGCTGTGGATCGGAGAGGATGCAGTGCCTCCGATCCGTTGCAGAAGTCCCAGGGCGTAAGGCCTAGGCAGCAGCAGCTGACGTGGCTCGACAGTTGGAGGGGCGCAGGGAAGACTTGGCCGGTATGGGATGTGGGTTGAATACGAGGCACCAAGGGCTGAGAGACTGCGCCAGCATGTGCCGCAAGGTGTGAGGCAGATGAATGGAGACTGAGCGGCGATGGCCAGAGATCGGCTGTTGGAGAGGAGCAGGCAACAGGCGGCGGGCACAACTCAGAAGCGCATATAATCCTCGTCTCGCCCCGTTCTGAGTTCTTGAATTTCCAACTTCAAACTCCAACCATAGCTCCTTTATTTGCTTTTGAGGCACAATGCCCTTGATCGACTTGGATTTCGTTCAATTCTATGAAGGCCCCGCCAAAGCCGATTTGGCTGGCAAAAGACCATCGATGGCGTTGCCTGACGATATTCCCGTCATCCGTAAAGAGGGATATACTTCTACGGCTCCTAGATCCAGCAGCGGATGGGGTGGACAACTCGGCAACTACGATCTGATCGAAGTCCTTGAATTGACTGGCTCATTGTCAAAGGATCCTCTCGATTTATTATCCTGCAAGCAGGCACCGGATCTCAAAGGCACTGAGTTGTACTCCGAAGGTAATGTTTGCCGTCTTTGGTTTTGGTGGGCCTTTAATAATAGCTCCAGCTGCCTCAAACGGACTCGATCTTAGTGGCGGCCACGGTAGAGGCGGTGGAGAGGAAGACGAAAGTTTTCTATCCTTCGAGGAACTGCTGCTCGGTGCCGGAAGAGCACAAGAGTCGCAACGATCGGGCTTGAGATTAGGTGGAGACAAGGGTGCGAATACTGATAGCAGCAGCAGCGTCCACTCTAGAAGCGACGGCTCGACTTCTGAGCAAGGCGAGAGGCGCTGCTCCCTCAGCACTCCACCGACTTCTGTGGCAGGCTCAGAAGCTGGGTACAACCCTTGAAACCCCCGCTCGCAGATCTCGGTACTGACAGATGACGCCTATCTAGATGTTCCATCCTCCGCGAGAAGCCAAAATATCCCATCTCTGATCCTCCTCCTCCTCCTCCACTCCCTACTACCCTCCTCTCGTTGACACACGACACACAAATCTGCTTTCAAAACATCGAGCCTCGTCACTCCGGTGGAAGGAAAGAGAAAGGGAACAAAGAAGCAAGTTGTAGTACAGACAACATTATCCCATACTCTCTCCGATCGCCCCTTACGCCGCCAACTCCTGAACCGCCATTGGTTTCGTGGCGGTCTCCGCTCCGAGAAGACGCCGTAGGATCAGCGCCAGATCAGGCTGGCTCGCCATGGATGTGGAGCCCAATGCGCCCTACGGACGCCGAGCCTGTGACAGCCATAGGTGCCACCGACATTCGAAATTCCTCCAAGCGCACAGCAGACAGTGCAGGATTGAACGACGGTGGGGAAGGTGTGCACAGGTTGGAGAAGGCTCGGCGTGCAGGTCAGTGCGCAGGTCCTAGTCCCTACGGGCGCGTTTAATGACTCTAGAAAGACTCGATCGCGATCGATGAGATAGATGATACCGGCGAAGACTTGAGCGACGTCGAGTTCGCACGGATCCGATCGCAACCTAAGCCTGTCTTCAGACGGCCTCCCCATCTGCAAAACTTTCAGCAACGCGAGAAAACAACAAGCTCAAGTCGATTCAGTGGGGTTGGTGACAGTCAAGGTGTGCCCCCCAGTACATTTCTAACCAGCACCCGGGATTTCCTCTAACATACTTCAGATGACCCTGTCGTGGTGGAGGATAACGAAGAAAAGACTGGCGAAACTGGCGGTTCTACCAGGGCCACGAGCATGGAGTCTGAGATTGGCACCGCACACCTTCAAAGCTTCCACCCTAGGAAACAGCCAAAGACACGCGATTGCTTGAGTCCTACTACCACTGGACCTACTACCTCCCCCTTCGATCGCCCCATCTCTCCCAGTACCGCACTATCCCATGATCGAGTTGAGCAGGCTATCCGTGGAGGTGATCGAGGAGCAGCAGTGACCGTCCATCCCCCTCACGCCATCACCGTCACCCCTCCTCTTCCCGAGCAGCCTCAGGACCAAGGAAGTTCAGCATTGGATGAAGAGGAGTGGGAGGTCGTAAGGATCGTTGGCAAGAGACAAAGGGCAAAGGGCTATGAATACAAGGTGTGCTGGAAGAAGACATGGCTGCCTGAAAGCGAGTTAGGAAATGCGCAGGAACTGCTGCGGCAATTTGAGGCACAAGGCCGAGCTCAGCGTGCACGCAAAAGGGGAAGACCGGCACGTGCAGATAAGGGTCGGTGATCGTTACTTTTTTGGTTCGTAGAAGTCTGTATGTTATAGTAAAATGGGGATACTAATGCCATTCGCTACATCTTTTCATTTCATAAAATTGATATGTTTGAGGAGGCGAACACTCCACAGCCAGTGGTGCACGGTTCTGACGGACGTATGGAATGATTCTCTGCATCGCCCACTCCGCCCTTGGCTATTAGTCCTCCATGTTTGCCTCCAGGCCTCCAAACAGCTGCTCCACAATTTTGTCAGGAGAATCTTCTCCGATAGGTACGTCTGGCTGAGACCAAACTTTGTACGAATCCTTGCTCGCTAGCTCCTTTAAGGCGGGAGCTATCCTTCGAGGTCAAAATGGGATGGGGTAGAAAGGCTGATTCGACAGCTAAATATTTCTGACAAAAGTGCTGCCTTTTCTGAGTGGCCCTCAGGTTCAATGGTAGAAGCTCTATCTTCGCCCAGTACCTTCGTTGGACGCGCAAGAAGCCTTATTCCATCAACGGCCCTTCTGCGTATTCGATTTTTCTTTTCGATTTCCGCGTTCATCTTGGCCCTTTCGAGGCGCCGGCAGTGCCAAATTCTCCAACCAAATATGTAGGATCTACCATTAAGATCCGTCTCTGGTACGCGATGCAGTATGACCTAAGCAGGGCGAAGAGGAAGCTTAGGGCAGGTGAGAGGTAGGAGGGAGAAGTGGGGGAAGGGATGTGGGCGTTGGTTAGAGTCGATTATTCAATGCATTAAACATAACATCGTCATTCCAACCATCAGTGGCCTGCTCGATAGACTCCTTATCCCAAGGTCCACAGACTTTAGTCTTTGCTTGCCCATCATAACCTGAACTCTGCGAGAGCTTGATCCGATCTTTCGTCGCTTCTCGCACTTGAACCTGCCCAAAATTTTCTCCAGGCAGACGCAGCTTGGCGTTGTAGACATTGTATAGCCCCGGCAATAGAGCGACGTCGCGTGCACAGTACTGTACGATTTCAGACCTCGTAGGACGCTCGTTGAATATCTCATACCGGCCGCCCTTTCTAGGGTCATAGAGCCGACTAGCACCTTCTTTCGTACGCTGCCATTCCGCTTTCGCTGCGGTAGAAACAGGGCTGTTTTTTTCAATGCACTTGGCTAGCCCAGCGACGAAATCCTTCGAGCCTTTCCGAGTTGCGAGTTCCATGAGTTGCAGGTCTTTAATGCCGTCGACGGAAATCTCGTAATTGCTAAATAAGGCATCTGAATCGTTGCGAATGTCGAAGATGACTTTGGGGATAGTTGGAGATTCGAGAATGGTTTTGAGAGAGGTTGCGCTACTGTTTGTGGTCGAGAAGGCGGTCTTCCCGAGGCGATGGATGTTTATGAGGTAGATCTTCTTTCTAGAGAGGACGTAGAGCGAGATAATAGATATGGAACAGTGGCGACCAAGTTTAACTCCTTCCAAGTCGAGGTACAGCGAGGGAGGATCGACGGCGAGGCTGATAAGGTTATCGAGGAGAGATAGAAGGGTGGTCGCAGAGTTCACGACAATTATATCGGTTTGGGCCGATACAATTGACATGGTGATTAAGATAACGAGCCTTCAACACCTTCACTGTCAACTCCCCTCACCGGTGAACGCCGTTACGTCGAGGCGGTCTGGCTCCGACATGAAGATTCCCGCAGTGGCCATGGGTACTCCCAGCATCTTGAAACATGTCAGAATGCCTGAGCAAGCTTCACAGCCTCAAGGAAGGAGGCCAAGATTTACGTCGGAGGAAGATGCGCAGTTGGTCGATTTGAAGCAGAACGGAAATTTGCCATGGAAACAAATCGAACGTTTCTTCCCCGGAAGAAGCATCGGAACATTGCGGGTGCACTACTGTACATAAAGACCACCGGTATTGCCCGGAAGAAGCGGCGGTTGTGAAGGGTCGTCGACAATAAGCATGTAGCGGGGTTTTGAGTGAAGCTTAGAATGGGAATGATGTAGACTATGAAATAGTAGACCATAAGCGATGAAAGAGTAGCCCATGGTGGAGTAAGCGAACCACGATCGCGATAGAAGCTAACTCAAAGGACACTTTACACCAGTACAAGTGCGAACGAGAAACGCTGAGGGACGCTGGAAAGAGCGTGGCCTTGGAAGAGAGTAAGTTCTGAGAAGTAATTCCTAGGAAGAATTTCCGAGGAGAATACTCCTGGGAGAGCGTGGCTCCTCAGAAAGAATGATTTGCCGAGAATCCGTTCCCAGGAGAAGATTCCTGGGAGACAGTCAATCCTAGTAAAAGAAGGGTGATTGTCCGGCTCGTAGCCCGCGAAGCGATGGAGGTTGTGTTGCTTCTACCTGAAATTGTCTATTTTTAACTGAAGTAATTCTGGCTCCCTCTCGCGATATTGTTTCCCAGGAGATTATTCCTAGGAGGGAAGTGCTCCTAGGAACAATCTTCTGGATTAACGGGTGTCGAAGAGTGGAAATGGGCGGCCATGTCGTTTGCGTGGAAGCCTGGGCAGAGGTAGCGAAGGTCGTCGTAGGCTGAAGCGGTGGAGCGCCAGTATTTGCCTGGTGGGTGGCCGGCGGTGGAGGAGGGTAAAGGGATTGGATTGTGGAAAGCTGGGATGGATTAAGGGTTGGAAATTGGGCTTGTAGCCAATCGTTGGATTCGGCAAAGGTGGCAAGGGCGATCATGGCAGTGAGGAGAATGGCTACGGCAGAGAGGGTATGAGTAACTGTATGGAGCGCCATGAAGGACGAAAGTTGCGGTTCTGCTGGGGCCTGCTTCAGGGCCTGTGTTATGGAACAGACCTCGGCTATAGTCATTAGAGTTACCCGGCCATAGGGCTAGCCCTACCCACGGTAGATATGTGGTCCCACAACCTACTACATAGGAATTCAAGCTTTTACACACATTCATTATTGATCCCATCTGATCATTATCCTAACAGCCTGTGTACGGTTTCCTGGAGATAGAGCTCTACCCTAATCAGTCATGCAAAAGGCGTGGAACCGAATGCTGAGGTTCCAAAGCGTAGCTCGTCTGTTACATCACTAGGTTATCAAATTTGAAACAAAATTCCAAACTAATAGCACGATTGCATCCCGAGTGCAGAACCACCTCCATCCAATCTTCATCTTACAGCGATGTTCTTCACGATCTCAAAATCGACATCTGCGGTACTAATTTAGCCAACGCAATTTCCGCACTTCCATTTTCCCAAGACTGTATTCGATGTATTCAACTGTCTTTCGAAAAGTTGCACGCCCCTCATCTTTTTGAAACACATACGCCGAGGCCGAGTCTACTCTCGGATTTTAATCTAGAAGGGTTCACCTACCTTCGGCTAAAACCCATCTGCAGCTAATAGACTAGCCCTATTAACAGTTTCTTATAATTTAGTAGTAAGAATAGGAAAGTGGGAAAACAAAATTCTCAGCCTTATAGGGCTTATTCGCAGGTGGGTTTTAGCCGGGCACCAGGGAGGTAGGTGAACCTTTCTAGCGGCCGATTGGCCTCTGCAAGATTCCATCGCAACTTCAGCTAAGACTTGGTAAAAGCCAGCATTCTTCTTTCGATAATTATTATCATTGGTCTTGAGAAGCCAGGCCTTTCATCATGGCAACGACGACGGAACTAGAACCGTTACAAATTGAATCTATCCCGGCTCAACCGTCGCCTTTGCGAAACGAGGTCACAAGCATCGAAGGCGGTGTTAGAGATGACTGCAAGATTACTTTCAAATGCAATACCAGACTCTTCGTCATATTACTTTCGATACAATCTCCAGTTGACTCTGTTGAGGGGAGCTACCTGAAACGGCTAAAAGATCCACTGGAATCAGGAGATGAAGAAAAATCAGAACAGATTTTTGAAGAGTTGATTGATCTCCTTGCAGGACTTTGCCAGCCTGTGTTCAGAAAATTTGCAGCTATCGCGCCTGGATCTACACATTCACGTCCGACTCTCTACAACTTATTATATCTTGAAGTGCTCCAGCTTCGTTTGAACACTACCAAAGGCACTGCAATGCTATACCTGCAGGATGGTCCTCAGATGTCTACACCTAACAGCTTCCGCAACAAAAACCTCAAATTACCAATCTTCAAGCCATCCGAAATTGAAATTTTGGATATACTCAAAGGAGATACGGTTTTCAAAGCGCTTATCCAAGGGTCAGTCATATGCGCCAAGGTGATAGGCTATCAAAACTCCACTAAATCGATACTACGAGAGATAAGCTTAATGCAGCGGATATCTGAGGCAAGAATGGATCCTCGACTTCGTACTCCGACTTTGTTAGGCCTCATCTCGTCGGAAGATGATTCGGGTCTAATACTAGGGCTCCTAATGGACTATATCGAATCCGGACCTTTGGTGTCAGACCTCTTCTCTTTGGAAATCGATTTAATTCCGCGAATAAGAAGAGAAACGTGGGCCAAACAGATCAGCGACGACTTGGGAAGGCTTCATAAGATTGGCTTGGTCTGGGGCGATGCAAAGGCAGGCAATATCATCATTGATAAAGAAAGCAACCCGTGGATCATTGACTTCGGCGGAGGCTATACGGATAATTGGGTTGACGCAAATTTGGCAGACAGTGTCATGGGTGATTTGCAAGGGCTGCGACAAATTCTGAAATTCTTGCAACTTCCTGATCAGTATTACCAAACTTATTCTGGGCCATAACAGGGCTGTATAACCTTGTCCTAATACATATCATAAGGTCAAGTTCTTAGGAGTACAACTTCGCAATGCTTGGCGCGCTTTCGTAACAAATCGAGCCCACCGTCACGCCGTGCAGTTATTGCAACAGGTATGTTCACAATTCGTACAATTTCCAGCCACGTTTTTCGCTCTGTGACATCGGCAGCAAGTGAACATCCCTCCTAGTCTTGTGAAGGGACAATTTGCGTTGTTGCAAAAAGTCCCCGTAAATCCTCCATCAGAAGTTCCCCCGGGATTTCCACAAGACTTTCTGTTACCTGTTGCAGGATTCACAGTCGCTCGGTGACAATACTGGGGCTCTTGTTTATAATGCAATCCGCAACGATGCCATGTTTTTTTGGTATAACACATTTGTGGCTGTTTAGGAATTTAGTGAACCATGTGTAAAGAAAGTGAAATGTCTTTACCTGTAAGTAGCGTTCCAACAGGCGATCTTGGTAGTAGACTGTAGCTCCCGCGCTTATCTTGCTAATGTCAATTCGGTCAGGAGATGATGAAATTTGACTTGGGGCATGTCAAAACTTGCTTCGCTGTCGTCAATTCTGCCAATAAGGTTCCCGTTTGAAACAGGCGCTGGTGTTGTGATACGACTCAAATGATGCACTTTACAGGCCCTAACGAAGCAGTGTAGCATTGAAGTTAAAATGAGAAGATATACAGCGTTATAGAAACGATGGCATTATGCTTCATGGGTAACAGGTTTGGCAGCATTTTCGAGCAGTTTGTGCGTCAAACAGGTACCTTCATGATCGCGTCAAGGACGGAGACAGCTTAGTTACTGCTGAAGGATCATTACTTACCGCTAGTCAAATTTGGGTGTTTGAAGCTTTTCCAGCCGAATGGGTACAAGTATCAGCTACCAAGAGCGTTGCTTGAATCGCACTACCAAGATCTCCTACTAAGCTAGTTAGCTGTCTTGGGCGGTATTTACGAACGATCGAAATACCCCTCATCGCCATCGAACCCCTCACAAGATCTCCAGAAATCCATTCAAGAACCCGTAGGGTTTAGTATCGAGTTCACGCTCTCAGATACCTCTACCATGATCACGATAACCGTTGAAGCATTTGGCCTCAGTAGTGTCAATGGCCTCCTATTCCAATTTCCATGGATCAAGATCCGCGTCTGATGGTTAGAGTTGGTAGCGAAACCATCCCCCAGATTCTAAATAAGCGAAACTAACCATGAAAAGCTAGCGGCAGGCGGCTGCTCCTCCGCAATGATGATAAGCGTTTCTTCCATGAAACAGATCAACCTTGCGACAGCATACTTATACATATCTACATTTTGAGTATGGCAGCAGCTGCATCAGATAGAGTAAAACCTCCTACTTTAGGCTCTCAACGTCGAAGCAAAAGTAAGCAGCCACCCTAATGAAGTTCATCTTGTGGACTAATCTAGCCTCAGGATCACGAAATGAGCAAAGCACAAATGCTTTCCATCCTAGCGAGCTTGTTGCGAAGCAGGCCAACCCCAAGCGCCAGCGCTTCTCAGAAAGCCCTCATCGGAAGTTGTGGAAGATGGTAGAAACCGTCTTTGCTCGAATTGAAGTTTTGGAGCACCTTGATCAGCACTCCCATGGCGAGCGTCTTCGCTCTGGTTCACCAGATAACATAACAAGTCTCCCAAAAGAGGAAGTTAACCGATCGCTTTACAAAACATTGGAAACAGCCCTTACGCGTATCTCAGTTTTGGAAAAGAGAAGGGATATCTCTTACGATCACGCATTTAAAGCATCAAATGGAAAACAATGCATGATTCGCGGATGCGGCAGCGAGTTGTCCAGACCTAACCACGCTATCCGTCATATCAATAACACTTCCACCCCTGAGCATCAGGTCGCCGCCATCATCCTGGAGCAAAAAGAGTGCTTAGAGTGCGACGAAAGTTGGAAAACGCCGTCTGGTCTCATTTTTCACGAGAAAAAGGTTCATAAAGAGACTTATACTTCGAGAATGGATATTTTCAAACAATTTTTGGGGCAGAGTTCATGTATGCGTTTTTCTTCATGATTTTACGAAATTCTGTTAATGAATTGCAGATTCGATACCCGCAAATCATTCAATGCAGCTACTACAGCCTGGAACCGACAGTCTACCACCCGATGGCCCCAATACGATACAACCAAACTGGTCCAGATCCAATGACCTTCAGTCCTTGGCAGATTCGATACCCGCAAATCATTCAATGCAGCTACTACAGCCTGGAACCGACAGTCTATCACCCGATGGCTCCAATCTGATGCAACCAAACTGGTCCAGATCCAATGACCTTCAATCCTTAGCAGATCCTGTACCTACATATCATTCAATGCAGCCACCAGGATCTGAATTTATCTGGACGCAGCCGAAATGGTCTGGATCTAACGACCTTCATCAATCTGATCAGTTCTACCAAGAATTGTGAAGTAGAAAGACTTAAAATCGAGGATCGTGGAGTCGCTCTGGCTCTCTTACAATCGCTGCCAAACACGCTCGACTAGCTCAACTCGACCAAGCAGGCTTTCTATCTCGCTGTCCGCATCTCCGCAGAGTTTCCCCCACCTTTTCCTAAATATGACTATAGTATCTATAATATATAGTAAATGTCTGATTGTAAGGGGAGGAGGGGTAAACGAGCAAGGAAATATTCTAGCAAAGGTACTGGTAGCGAGTTCTTTCAATTTGGCTACAATAGCCCCAACAGAGGCCTTTTGCTCTATCATTTACGTGGCTAGGCTAGCTGTCTTTGCTCCGCCTCCTGTGCACTACGTCCAGTGACTGAGAGATCTCTCTAACTTCGCCCCTTTTGGGGTCCGGAAGCAGCAACTGGTTAGGGTTATAAGCAACGAAATTTGTAGACCTAATCAGTACGGTTTTGAAACATGAAAAGGTACTGTTTCAAATTAAAGATACCAAAATCTGCAGTGCTCCAACATCACATGCGCCATGCGCAGTACGCAATGAAAGCGGACTCAGAGCATCCATTTAGTGTTGCTCTTTATTCTTTCCTCCTATCAAAATGTAGATTCCCCCTCCTTTCTCCGAACAAATGAGGTCTGTCCCGCCTTTGATATAGACCACTGACCCCTTCCTCCACGGCACCTCCTGGCGTACCTTGGTAGACCGAACCTCTGCCCACGGTGGTAACCCTTCAGTAACGAGGGGAATGAAGATATGGTAATCTGTAGGAAGGCCTATCCCGCGAATGGGAGTTTTTGGAACGCTTGGATTGATGCGCGCAACCAATTTGAACGTAGACTCCGTTTCCGCAGGGGGTTTGACAAAATTAGCTATCTTCGGTTGAATGATGACCTGAGTATAGCATCAGCATAATGATATTGATCGTTGCTTGCTGGGTATACCTTCGGATGTACTTCTGTTCGATAGATGTCCAGCAGCTTTTCGCACGCAGGTGTCCACTCCATCTCTGTATATATATCATACGTAGCCATTGATGACCCTGCCTGAATCTCCTTTACTGCGCCATCGATTAGGAGATCGTCAATAAGACTATTTACCACTTGCACGAAATCATCACATGGCTCGGCGTTGCTAGCTGACATGGCTGAAGTCGCTCGATCGATGACCTTGGTGAGGGGCCATGGCGGGGCGTAAACTTTTTTCGCGACATCGGTAGCGCACCTGAAGTTCATGTCCATGCCGAATATGACGGCGGTGATTCATTGATATCCTGGTTGTAAAATGTAAGTTGCCCAGTCTTAAAGATAATATAACGAGTACACTGATACCTGTCAGTGCTTGTAATAAGAATGTGGATTTAATCAAAACCTAACCAACTGCAATGTTGCTCAATCCCCCCATTCCAGAGCAACGAGCCGTCTACCATTTCGTGACGACGACAGAGTAAAAGAATTTCAAAAGAAAACTGTGGCGCATGATGGCAGGAGGCTCTCAGTTCTAGGCAAACGAGGCTGGAAGCATAGACATCCAGTAGGCCTGAGCCAACAAAGATGACAACGCCTATACACTCGAGCTCTTTGAAGGAGAATCGAAGTCTGAAAGCATGGATTGGCACCCATTTCTTAGAACAGCAGAAGCTAGTTTGATCTCTACACGTCAATTCATCCTATCAATACCCCAGGATGACTACATGGCCTGATTTGGGAGTTGCCAGCGAGGGTGCAGCTTCCCCGACCCAAATTTGGGAGTTTGGAGTAGGCAGCTTCCCCGACCCAAATTTGGGAGTTTGGAGTGGGCAGCTTCCTCGACCCAAATGTGGGAGTTTGACAAAACAGGGGAAATTCCATTTCCGACGTCTCTGTCGCATACTTATGGCCAAGACAGTTCTACGATTTTGTTTGTTGTCTCATTTCTTCAACCTTTTGGCCGTGGTACTTGAGTTGGTAACAACTCTCTTGCGTTCATTAAATCAAGCCTCAATCATTTGGTATACTTGCGTTACCAGCGCATTTGCTCGTGTTACACCCTGCCTGCATTAGCCGTTTGCCTTTTCTTTGCCTTTTCGGCCTCTTGCATGACAATGCAAGGGCCTAGATCTAATTGTGGCTCAAGCTCGACCGTCAACGACCTTGATACTCACCGCCAGTCGACATCCCAGAGCCCACTACTGGACTTTCCCCCTCCTTACGCAACTGTACCGAGCCCTGCACCTTCCTACGCATCATCAGTGGACAATGAGCTATTGCACTGGTGGGATGTTGAGGCGGAGAAAGTCCTCCGAGGCAGCGACCTTCAGGCTATGCAACTGCTTTGTCGGTTTCACACGTATAGAGACGACAGCCTTCCTCGTTCAATCCTGCGAACGCGATCGGTCTCTACATTGAACACCTTTCTTCTCCATCTTGGCGCAGGGACAAACAGTCGGCAAGCCGTCGTTGATCTAGATGTAGATCAAAAAGTCGAGGAGATATGGAAGCGGCTTATACCATCGTTGCCTCCTTCAAACTCTGGAGAAGATTGGGTATCACATAAGGCGGTACTTCAGCAGGACGCGTCGCGTGTTGCCTCGGAGCTTAACGAGGCAAGCTTCTTGGAGTTCCAAAAGATTTCCTTTCCGGACTGGGTTAGAGAAGCGCTCTATCCCGATGATTACGTGGACCCTGTGGAAGATTTCATTGACTGGCACAACGGCCTGATTCATCAAGTATACGATCACTTGAAAAGCTGTCCAGATGAGATCGAAAAATACAATCAAATTGAAAAGGTGAATGCGATCACTGTCATCTCATTTGTTCCGTTGACTGATACCAATGGCAGGAGTTACGCGAGCAAAGCCCCTTCGCGCATTGGGCTGTAGCCAAAAGCCTACAGCAGATACAGCCGAACCGCCCGACTACAGATGCTATGCCTCAGCCCGATCTTGGATTTATCCTCTACCCACTCAGGGAGTTTTTCAGACACCAGCATCGGAACGTCGTCGCAGTATTGAAACAGCTCGCTGTGTTAGAGGTGCGCTTTCGACGGTCGTACTCACGTGTTGAGGATATCGATTGGACACGGCACTTTCGGACGAATGTCAATTTATTCAAAGGTGTCAATAAGATACCTTCCCAAGAACTAGCGGACCTACTCACCGACCGTGATTCGATTGCGTTCCTCACACTTTCTCCTCAGAGCATCATCAGTAACGACGCCCGCTTTCAGCATATGAATAGTCAATGGAACAGACTGTGTCTGGCGGCACTAGAGTTTCTCATTGCTCATAGCCATCTGAGTCTTATTGTTGCAGACATTTGCAAGGTGAGTTCTGTACGATTCGCTGCTTCCTCAATCAGCTGACTTTGATAATAGCATCTGCGTGAACAACGGAATTTCTTTTCCTTATTTGCCTTTCTTCAAGCTCTACGGGAAACTGGCTTTGATGAATCTATATTGCCAAACCTCTTCATTCTCATCAATCCTGATCGGAACTACGCCTCTTACCGAAGAGCATACGAAGAGGCACCTGGCCTTCCATTTCTGCCTCCTCACATCAGACAGCTCAGACATTGTCCAGCAAAAGGTTTATCGGAGATATTTGCCTTTGTGGCATACAAGAACCCGAGAAGTTTGCCGCAGACTCAGGGTCTTGAAAAGCGAAGGGATTCATCGAACAGCAAGCAGCTTTCATGGAGTTCTTGGACCTGGGTTAATCTAATGCCTTGCTTTCCCTGCATGTATTCAACTAAATCTTAACCCTAGGGAACAACTTGGCGAGTATTCACTTCAATGAAGCGTGTGATGTATTAGAAAGTGATCGATGATCTGATTCTGCTGTAAACGCTCTTTCTACTTAATTGTTGACTGAAAGACAACCTTCTACGTACTTGCTCGCCACAGGAGTTGACTCTGCATCAGCATTCTACAAAAGAGACCAAACCTGCTAGTCAATTATTGGCTTCCCTCTTCAATACTGGTACCATCTTTCTTAATTATAAAGTACCCTTTCATTGGCGAGCGTGAAACACAGCCTTGTTTAGGTGGATTGCATCGCCTTCATCCTTCGAATTCCCCGGAGCAGTCGTAATAGGCTCGGTATTGTAAAGTATAAGAATATTATCGAAGTGACATGAAACAAGGCTATGGCGGGTATGAAAAAGACTTGAATGGTCCGTACTTCAGTGTTGCCCAGAAATAGTCAATGCAATGTTGCCTGGCCCCTTCCCTTGCCTTGCGTCTTTCTACCCTGCCCCGTAGGTATTACGTATGTAGAGGTCCGCCCGGAAAAGATACCTGGAGCATGAAAAAGATCGGCGTTGACTTCGAATGTCTTGATTCATTGGACCTTTGTTTGCTTGTACGCCCGTCTCTTGTGGATGCCCCAGTTGCAAAGCCGATGCCTTCAGCGCCGTCAATCTCCCTAAGATACTTTCATCAACGGAATTTTTTTGTCGGATGTTGAGACCTGCAGTAGAGGGGCAGACCGTGAGGCTGCAACAGCCGACTTTGATTCTGGTGTCTTCGTTAGAACTTCGCCTTAAGACAGAGGGTTCAAATCCCCTATCTGTCCGAGTCTGTCCTCATGGTTCTATTGCTTCAACCCATTAGCATGTCACAACAAGACAGTTATGGGTGGTCTAAGCGATGTCTTGGGAGAGATATTGTTCTACCGTCTAGCGAGTTCCCAACCTCTAGTACAATTGCATCCAAGTACGCTTGCCGACAGCTCTTCTACCATAATCATGAGTATCTGCTAATCATTGCTAGTAAACTGCTTCCGTCAAGGCTGCCATACTGTGGTGGGGCTTCAAGTCCATTTGATAATTCTCTTTTCGATGTTCAAGACGTTCGTTCCGCCCAAGGGTTGCCTATCGATTCTACTATCAGACGTCGATCAAGAGATTATTGGTTGAATACTTCTATGCCATTTTCAGATGCGAGGATTGGTGCAGACGCTCAGGGCTTTGATGCAGTTCGGTCCACGGCTCCCTTGGCTGACGAGAAGACTCAACTCGATCATGATGCCAGATTCCGCTACTCTCCTCACCATTACCCACGTAAAGAAGGATCACTCATATCCTGGCCTGGTTCTAATTTTCTCGCAGACGGCTCAGCCAAAGGACTACCAAATGGACATCATCTTCAAGGCAAGGTATACTCGCAGCGACAGTCATCAAATCGTGATGAATTCGATGGGCCACATCAACTTCTCGAGAGACCGTCCGGGAAAGTGGTTGCTGCACAGGAAGAGGTTCTTCCTTACCTTCCAACTCATCTGTGCGTCAACGAACAAGATGAGATCTTGTTGCAAGTGAACGATCGTCTTTCGAAGTGCGCTTTTGACTTCGTTGCCCGGTATCAGTTTCCTATTCCATTAGAATCAGACAAACGACTGGTCAGAATCCCAGCCGACCGTGAATGGACTGAGTGGGCATGTTTGCTGAAGCGAATGGCAACGAAAAGACGAGTACCCGCTCGTGTGTTATACCATGGCCAAATTAAGCAATTTGTAACCGTACTGAACAATTCTCTAATTAGAGATGAGCAAATCAAGCACTGTCTTGGAGAATCAGGGAATTTTCATCACGTGAAGGAAGTTCTTTCCCCCGGGGGAAAGAACTTCCTTAGTGCGACCAGACGATGGGAAATCCTGTTCTTCGGCGGTATCCCAGCTGCTCCAGCTGCTCCAGCTCCTCTAGCTACTCCAGCTCTTACTCGCGCCCCTGGTACCAAGGAAGAAGAGATCCCTCAAAAAGAACGACTACATCTCGCCCATGAAGCTTGGAAAGCAGCAGCTCATACTGATAACCCTCTCTCGGTTCGAAAGGTCGCAAAGAAGTATGGCCTCAATCCTTCTACGCTTCAGGGCCGGATTAATGGAGCAATATCTTCGGACGAAAAGGACGCAAGAGCTCAGAAACTCAACCCTCAGGAAGAAGAGGCTCTGGTCAAATGAATCGTTCGCTTACAGAATTGGAGCTGGCCACCGCGTGTCAGCTTAGTGCGCTTTATGGCTGAGGATTTGCTACGTGCAAAGGGCGACATGGAACCCTTAGGAATTAATTGGCCCCAAAAATTCCTGGCACGCCACCCTCAGCTTAAAACGCGATATATACCGCCCCTCGACAAAGAGCGTGCTTTGGCCGAAGATCCTATGATTCTACTCCCTTTTTTTGAACTTTTCCGCTCCCTCAGCACCGGCCACAATGTACAAGAAGAGGATATATATAATATGGATGAAAAGGGCTTTATGCAAGGCGTGATTGCTAAGCTCAAAGTCGTCTGCTCTAAGCATGAGAAAAAAAAAGCATATGACGCAGTGCGGTAATCGGGAGTGGGTGTCGTTAATTGAGTGTATTTCTATGAACGGCAGAAAACTTCGTCCATGAATTATCTTCAAAGCGAAGCTTCAGCAAAAGGCCTGGCTCGAAGCTTTTCCTGAAGCCCACATCAGCACTAGTTCAAACGGGTGGACAGATAATGAAATCGGGCTATGGTGAATTCAGGAGTGCTTTGAAAAAGAGACGGCGATGACGCAGAAAGGAGAGTATCGCATGCTTCTTATTGACGGCCATGCTTCGCATATCACCACTGTTGCAATTGAGTACTGCGTTCAAAAAAAAATCATCCTTCTTTGCCTCCCGGCTCATACGACTCACATCCTCCAACCTCTTGACGTTGACGTTTTCGCCCCTTTGACAACCGCATACAAGAATAATATTCATGCGGTTACTCGTTATGGTGCTGCTTATTCAGTTGACAAAGTCGATTTTCTAAAGCAGTATCGCCTAGCGCGCAACAAGGCAATTACGCCTACAAATATTCAGAAAGCATGGAAAGCAACTGGCCTCTTCCCGTTCAACCCTCAGCTTATTCTCAAAGATTTTATACTTCTCAAAGAAGCTACAGAACGTCCGCTAGCTCAAAGCTACAATATCACCATTCGCCCTACTACTCCGCCCGAGGCAGTCGTCAGCTACAATGGCCCGAGCGGTTCTTGCGAAGCTATCCTCACACCTGCGAATATGAGAGAGGTGCAACTCTTACTTGATAAGCTTTGCAAGAGTAGCCAGGTTGAGGCTGAGATTCTTCTCAAAAAAGTGGGCAAATCCGCGATGCTTGCTATGGCTGATTCTATTATTCAGAATCGCACTAATGAAGAACTCATAGAACACAACAAAAGGAAAGAAAATAAGAAGAAACGCAAGAAAGGCAATAATGAATACGCCCGACACGTGAACCAAGAGGTTGTGAATGAGAGGAAAGCGGACTGGAATTGGGATAATGAGGTGAAGAGACTTGGGACGATAAACAAGGATATCTTCAGGGCAAGGCTACATGCAAGAAGGCTAGGGCGCCTCAACGCCCGCTAGGTAATTGGAATACTGAGGTTAAGAGGCTTGGGACGATACACAAGGATGTCTTCGGGGCTCAGGCTACACGCAAAGACGTCCCTGTACGTCACCAGCTCAGGAAGCTGATAGTCAGGCTAGAAGTTAGGGTGACTACAAGAGAGCTGGAGCAAGGGCGCTGGGCCGGGCAGCAGCAACACGGGGGTCAACTAGAGCAGCTGGAGGGGGCGCAATTGGGCAGAGGGTACCGTACTAGGAAGCCATACAAGGCTAGAGGGTAAACAGCATGCTAGAAAGCCCATGGAGTCGCAAATAGTTGATTTTTGCCATAGAATAAATAAATGTACGCTAGTAGCCCTATGAGGCTGACCAGTTGCTGGGGTTGCCCAGTTGGGGGGTGAACCCTTCTACTGGCCGACTCGTCAGGCAAATCCTTCATCAACTGAGGGTAGTACTCGCTGGGGGAGCACTCGCCAGGGGAGTACTCGCCACAGGTAAATCCTTCAAAGACTAAGGGTAGTACTCGCCGGGGGAGCACTCGCCAGGGAAGCACTCGCCAGGGGAGTACTCGCCACAGGTAAATCCTTCAAAAACTGAGGGTAGTACTCGCGGGGGGAGCACTCGCCAGGGGAGTACTCGTCAGGCAAATCCTTCAAAATCTGAGGGTAGTACTCGCCGGGGGAGCACTCGCCAGGGGAGTACTCGTCAGGCAAATCCTTCAAAAACTGAGGGTAGTACTCCCCTTAGTAGTACTCCCCTGGTGAGTACTCCCTCTAGTTTTTATAGGATTTGCCCTTGGTAGTACTCCCCCTACGAGTACTTCCCTGGCGAGTACTTCCTTTAATTTTGTTGGATTTATCCTTAAAGAGCACTCACTTTGGTAGTACCCCCCCGACGAGTACTTGAGCCATGAAAGCACTCATTCATTGGCTAATGTCAAAGTGTCGCGATCTCACCGAGTTCGAAATAGTTTACAATTATTTAAATTGAATGATCGAGTTTGCTGCAATTGAATTATCGACCAAATCGACGATACTTTGCGTTAAGCTTCTATATAGCAAGATCTTTTGGATGGTCAATGAGTCGGCGCTATTGTAATTAGCCAACAAGACTTCCGGTGAGTATGCTGATGGTGTGAACAACTTTTGGTGTGAACCACTCCTTGTGGTGTGGACCACTTTTGGTGTGCACCACAGCTGATGGTGTGAACCACGCCTCGTGGGGTAGACCACTTTGGGTGTACACCACGGCTGGTGATGTGGACCATTTTCGGTGTACACCACAGCCCGCCACTCGAAGCTTTATTGGCGCGCCTCATCCTTCTGCAGCATCCACTTCTTGCTCCCCATCTCCAATTCTGGATCCTCCCGCTCCGCTGGCATCCCCAAAATACATTAATTCAGGAGGCACTCTGAAAATAGCCCGTGATTGGGCAGGTTAGGTGGTGCATGTATAGAGAGTAGATAGGCTATGGCCGTTATAGGTGGTTGGGACAGCGAGCCTGTCACAGATGCCTTCTGGGCAAGTTTACTCTGGATCAAAATCTCAAATGACAACCGACTCCTTGTGTCAACAAAGGTTCAGTGTGCTCATCTTGTCGTCGTCTGTGGTCTTCTATCGCTCGAGCTTGCGTCCCAGAACCCGGCTTCCCCAACTTAAATTAACGTTAATCTACTTCTGCTTCTCTGCTTCCTCTAGCCTTCTTCTTCTCTTCTTTACTGCTTGTATCACCTGCCCGTTTTGCCCCTGCCTGCTGCGGCTGAGCCTGCATATGTTGCATCCCAAGCTTGAGAACCTTTTGCCAGTCCATCCCCCATTCAACCAGTAATGCCTCCATATATTCATCGACCGTAAACTCCTGAAGCATGACCCCAGTGGCGTCGCTTTCACTCTCTTCATCTGACCATATTACAGTATTGTAAAACTTGGCCAGTTCATTAATCGTATGTGTAGCTTTCTGCTTGGCGTGTGCTTCTATAAAGACAATGTTAGCAAGATTAATCACGACGATAACATGTACGTTTGTTAAGAAAGTGCTTCCTTTGTAAATGAAGAGATACAAAGAGAGAACGAAGCAACGAGCCATCAAATACGTACTCTGTTTCGTTGACTTTTCCTCCCAGCTAGGTTCGAATATACCTTTTGCTCGCTGACCCAGAATGTATGTATCTTTCATGTGTTTGGGTACTTGAGGATGAGAGGCCCACACGAACCTATTGGGGTCACCAGCAAGCTTAAGGACTTTGATGAGGTTGATAGGCTGATGCATTCGACGGAGGTGTCCATTCCTGGTGACTGCTGCAGTGTTCTCAAGTTGAGCTTTAATATCCCGAATCTCGCTCTCTTGCTTATCAAAGCGACGGTCAACATTTTGGAATCGTCTATCCACCTCTTCAAACCGTCCATCCATCTTCTTCTCCACCTCTTCAAACCGTCCATCCATCTTCTTCTCCACCTCTTCAAACCGTCCATCCATCTTCTTCTCTACTTCACGAAACTGGCTTGCGATGAAATCACGCTGACCGAGAAACTCTTGTCGCATTCGCTCACCGTGCATGTCGAATGTTCGGCCCAGTATCATGAGACTTCGATCGACGTATTCAAACGGCGAATCCCCTTCAGACGGTGGCGTTCGAGAGGATTCCTTGGCCAGCTGGCCCATCACGACGACGGAGCGTGTGAATTTGTACTCCATTTGTGATACTGTTAGACCACTTCAATCTGATTGTCAAGTTCGATGAGGATGATGTGTTGTGACTCACAGCGAAGGGTGCCGAAGAGTTGAGACTTGGCAGTCCCGCCCCTCCGCACGTGATCTGGTTACGCGAGCTGACAACTAAAACCACCAGGGGGTCACCATGTAGCCGAGCCTTATGTTCATGCTTTATCCAGCTCACCTACGCTCTTATTACACCTCGTGCATATCATCACAGCTCGTCCAGATACCGTACAGTAGTAGAGAGAGAGGATAACCTCATCTAGCTGGTGTTGTGGTCAATTTATGATAGGCGGTCCCCCCAAAAATAGGTGGCCTTGCTTACTGCGGGCTAGTGATATTGACTAATGACGCCCCCTGGTGTAGCAATGCCAGTTGACAGAACGGTGCCAAAATTGACAGTACCGTCTTTTACAGTGCCGGCCTTCACAGTGCTGTCTTTCGCGGTGTTGTCTCTCGCAGTAACGGCCTTCACAGTGCTTCCGTCCGTACTCCATCTACAGCAACGTCTAGCATCTCGGAGCACAATTTGTTACGATTACCACAGCTGTCCTTCCTCGAGCATCAGCCAAATCAGTAAGTACTCAGTCCAGTACTGCTTCTACTAATAATACTTCTACCAGCCTCAGCCAAGGCACGTCGAAATGATTCAGGACCTTCAACGAATCATCCAGCACAATCGGTAGGTTAAGCAAGAATCCAGACGACGCGCCTATTCCGAGGATGCTCTTGTCAAGAAGCCAAGGCTCAGAACACTCATGAACGGGATGGACAGATAGTTCTACTCGCAGTGGGAACAACAGGAATACCACGACCAAGGCTCTCATTCGTAGACCAATGGACATTTTTATAATTCTCTCTCGGCTTCCTCAACATCGCCACCGCCTGAGATGACTCATATAGCAAAAGCGTATTACATCAAGTGGTTACGGATCTCTACCGGCTTCGCTTTGCAATGCGATATCAAATCCCGCAAACTCTATGTGCCCTTTGAAGACTCTTTCTCAGTCGAACCGGACATCCTATTCAATGAGTCCTCCACACCCGACTTGCCCGGGGCTTCACCAAAGACGTGGTCAAAGTCTTTGAACAGCAGGTTGATAGGCAACGGGTACGATGCTTTCTAGACTCGAGTCAGCTCAAGATCGATGTATCGGGTACATACGTACAATATCTGTTATGGTGGGAGGTCATCGTTCGTGATCAGTCGATCGATAAGTATAATACCTTCCGTTCTTGCGGATGATCAGTGCAAGATCCGCGTGACACAATCGGGCCAGCTGGTCTGCCTTTTTCACCAGATTTGATTTCCTTCTGGTGAACTGCTGTGTCTTTGCTTTTGCTGTGTAAGTCATACTGTATGTTTTCAGATAACTCGAACGCGACAACATGCAACTCATCCGAGGAAACTGTCTTTATCTAAGACCGAGCGAGGGGCTGGTTCTAAAGAAAAGTACTAATATATCTCTGAACTTCCTGCTCCGCTTCTGGATCGTCTCTATTCTATCTTGCTGGTCCCCCCAGGCTCCATTTCTGGTTCCCCTCCCCGCTCCATTTCTGGCCCCCCCCCCCGGGTCCATCTCTAAAAAAACAGAGAAAAGAGTGGTGATCTAACAATAATTCGAAGCCCGCTATCTGTACTTCCGTTCCAGCCGTCTCAGTCAAGATTACTCATTTGAAAGGGCTTGAGGACTAAAGATGGAAAACTTATATTATCAAGTAAGCAAAACTTCCTCCGATGCCGACAAAAGCAGAGAACGAACCATTCTCAGAAATCTAGTAGACGGTCCAGTTGCTTCTGCAGATCATGAAGTCCAGCCTCATCACAGTGGCTAATGAGGGCTTTGATGTATCTCGCCTCCTCCTTCTCATTACTCAAACGATTCTTGCCCTCGTAATGCTCATGGAGCCGATCCTTCTTTCTTTGAAGATAAGACTATAGAATATAAGTAAGTGGGCCACAAAAAAAACGGACTACAGGCTCACAGTCGGCTCATCGGTTGTCTCTTTAAAGATATCACAAACTCTGCACATGATTGCTTCTCAACAGATAATGAAGATATAGCTGCGGTTTACTGATTTGTGCTGTGTTTCTTGAGATGAACATGAGGGAATGGTCCATCTTATATCAACAAATGCTGGTCCATGTGTGAAAGATGGTCTCTCAATCGGAGATCACGATGGATTGGTGGGCACACAGTAGATCCTGTTGGCAATAAAGTTTAAGATAATTGGAGAAGTTCCATTCCAACAAAGGACAACACGACGCGCAAGGCTTTACTGAACACAGCCTTGAAACCTCTGTGCAAGCCATTAGAGGGTCATCACACTTTAAAGAGCCTATGAGAGCCAATCTGCATTAGCACAAGCTGCAGCGGTTGAATATTTGCACTAATAAATAAAATTCCGGCTATATCAGCTACGAAAAGAAAGACCCGGAAAGCAGGGGACTGTTCTTGTCCAAAGAATTCTTAATCCGCACGAGATGTTTTCTTTGCATGCTGGTACGGATCTATCTGAGTTACCCATGTGCCACGCCGCCACTTCCAAACGCGGCCGGTAAGTCATGTCTAGATGTAACTCATATACGCCCAATGTTCAGTGATTACGAGTGTAATCCGCTGCCGTCTTAGTTGAAACCCTTTTATGCAAGTCTTCCAGCTCAGTAGCCCCATAGAACGATGTCGTCATCGCTTTGCTGATCTTAAATGATCTTTTTGTTTCAATCTGGTATTCGCTTCGGACGTTTGAGGTTTGCTTGACTTGAGGTTCGTCGATCCCTTTATCTCGACTGCCATTGCGAACATCTTTACTTCGTTCTCCTTTCTCATCTTTCGTTGGTATACGGGCCGCCCAATCAACACTTTCTATCTTCGCATGACTTATGTTCGGTCCAGTCCTTGTTTTAGGCGTTTGAGATTTATCTGTAGTCCCGCTTTGAACATTTTTTATTTTCCTTTTCAGCTCATCTTTAGTCAGGAATTTGCCTCCCGGTCCTCTTGGTCTTCTCATTGCATGCTTGTGTCTACTCTCGTGAATGTATGGCTTGCGAATTCCTGGCGTATATCCAGCATTCTCGGCGAGTCGCTGTCTCGCCATTCGCCGTTTTTGAATTCGATCGAATTGTTTGGCGTTGACGTAAACAGGTGATTCCTTGGTAAGGCTGGAGGTACCGTCTTGAGTCTGGGAAGTCGTCGAAGGTGGAACAGATGGAAGGTGAGGCATTCGACGCGATAAGAAAAGCTCGTATGTCTGGCTTGGAGGTGGATGCTGGGCTGTCTGATGTGAGGGTGGAAACTGATGATCTTGGGTTGGGTCGAGGCGGAGAGACATTTGACGTGGGGGTGGAAGCTGAGGACCTCGGGGTAGCTCAAGGTGCAGAGGCTGCTTTTTTGACCAGGTATTGGAAGACTCGTGGGTACCCTGCGTCTTGGAAGGGGAAGTTGTGATGTGATTCACACGCGGAGATGATGCTCCGTATTCTGACTTGATGGTATACGTTGTATGATAGCCAGAGATTCCTTGTGCTTCCTCAAATCGAGCATAGCCATCCCCAGAAAATAGGAAGTTGCTCATTTTGCTCGTACTCGGGGAAGGTCATGTGTGGGTAGTACTGAGAGCTGTTGAGAATGAAACAGATGGGAATAATGCCCCCTATATATGCGCTCACCAAAGATTAGACATTCACTGAAGGTGATGCATCGCTCCAAGGTAATCGGTCTCCATTGCCATATTCCTGTGGGTTTGCTTTGCGCGCTGCGCCAAGCCAATATTTATCATGGGTCTCCAGGGACGCAGTCGTGCGATTTTTCGTGTTTGAACATTTGTCAATGCTTTCAGCGTGATCATGCTCGAGTTTTCTCATCGCTTCGGGGGAGAAAACGGTATGTCCCTGGATAGCAAAAGGGACTACGGGACCCACTTTTAGGAGTCGAATTGTCGTGGGCAATGTCACCCCCTGGTGTATGACCACAGGCATATGACGTCACCTGGGAGAGAATGAGACCCGGTCACATGACATTCTTCAAATAGCCTAATTCTCGCTTCCAGGCCCTGTCCGCCAAGACAGCTCGCTGCCCATTTCCGTTCGGATTTTCGAATAGCACGCTTGCGATCTTCGGGCGTTCCATCATACAGGTCGTTGCGTCGACACACTCAGTCTCAGCGGGCCAGACAAAGTTACATCTTTCTACTTCGCACTCGAAGCACCTTCGAACAATCCGATCACTCAGCTCTGCGTGGGGCTAACATCTGCGAGCCCGCAGAACAAATGCCTGCCCAAGCTGTAACGAAGAAATGCGCCGAAAAGGCTCTTGACGAGCTTGAACGCGAGGCAGGGCCAGCACAAGAGTCACGAAACACTCCATTCGAGTACCTCCCGGTTTCGGACGCCATGGACGGTGTGGACGACGTTAAGCGCCAATGGTTTGATGTGAGTAACCTACTGTGACGGAAAACAAGGCGCTAAATACAGTAGTCGCCATCAAACCGACAACGAACGGCGCAGAAGCATGAAGTGAAAGTGGAATCGATCGACCCTGCCAATATCATCGTTGCAAAACCGGTCCGCTACCTTACAACGACGGTGAAACCGGGATATATCGAACAACCTTACCCTGATACCATTATGATAATCATTGCCCTCAGTCGCTTGACTCAATCCAACGGTCTTCCTCGTCAGGATCCTCCGATAGCCCTTGAAAAGGGCCAAGACCTGAGCTTATCTGGGGACAATTCGCAGACGTTCGATGGTCAAGGAGGGGGAATCGCATATCTGCTGGTGTTGCGAAAGGTTCATCCGTAGGTATTGACTACAGCTCCACCCTGGCTCAAACGACGGCCACTTTGACTGTTCTCTTGGTTTAAGTTGTGCATGGTGGCGGGCGCGTATTCGGGATTTGGCAGTTCATTGCAGTCTTCGTCCTGCGACTGGTACGCATTCTGATATTCTTGCATTGCTTGAGAGCGATCGAGCGAGGCAATAGACGCATTCTGGAATAGCTGTGGTGTTTGGAAGCTCTCGGGCTGCTGGACGTACGGGTTCTGGAATAGCTGTGGTGTTTGGAAGCTCTCGGGCTGCTGGACGTACGGGTTCTGTAATGGCTGTGGTGTCTGGAAGCTCTCTGGCTGCTGGACATACGGGTTTTGGAATGGGTGTAGTGTCTGAAAGCTCTCGGGTTGCGGGATATACGGGTTCTGGAATGGTTGTGGTGTCTGAAAGCTCTCGGGCTGCTGGACATAGGGGTTTTGGAATGGCTGTGGTGTCTGGAAGCTCTCGAGTGGCTGAAGATACGGGTTCTGGTTCGTTCCTGTCCGATTCATTTCTTAGTTGCTTTAGCTATTGAAATATTTGCGTAATCCGAGGCGTGACTTACCAATTCCACAATCTTGCGGCTGCTCTGCTCCCATAGTGTCGGTTGCGAAGGGTTCCGGAGGCATAGTCCGGAAAGCCTGGGCTGCAGATGCCGAGTTGTATCCTTCGTTTCCTTGCTGGCCATCTTGTCCATTCCTCGGCAACCTCCCGTTATTCTGGGATGGCTGCCAACGCTGCATCTCGGGCGCTACCGATCCGGAATCCATACTGTTCGGAGTTAAGGAGGATGGGTTGCTGTCTAATGAGAACACCCCGCCTGTCGTTGGAACAGATAGCGTCGAATGGGTTGACTCCAGTGTCGATGGATTCGCCGTATTTCTCCCGCCGTGGCCGAGCTGACTGCGCTCATGCTCGAATTCCTGTAACTCTGCTGCGGCAAGCAGACCTTGAAGTCCAGCGTTGGCAGCGTCGGAGACTGGTACATCCGTTCTTACGGTACCTGTGTCTTGCGGTCGGCGAGCATTTTGACAGCCAACAGGCTGCGACCATGAATTGACGCCTAGACCTAAGCGGCGGCGTTTTGTTCTTTCCCCTTCACGATGACTATGTGTGGCGCCCCACGTTGTACCGGACAGCCTGGCGACATCATTTGAGATGGACGGGCTGCCATCTGAATTAGGAGATTGAGAGGCGATTTGAGGGTTAGAATTCGAGCTATCTCCAGGCGCAGAATCTATTTTTGGTCCTTTGGTCAGCAGGAGAAGCGTCATGTTCTCGGTTGTTCATACCTGCGGCGGCACTGGATTGTCGCTCATCGTGCGATAATCCGATCTCAGTGTGGCGATTTCCCATTGCCAAGTTGATTGAAGGTCGCCTGGTAGTATAGGTCTCTGGATCCTCTTGTAGAAAATGGAACGACTGTAGAGCCAATTGCCTGATTCTTTTCCCCAGTGTATTTGACCCGTTCTTTTTTGCTCTTTCCCCGAGCCTTAAATTGGCGATGCCACTTACTGCCTCCTTAAAGGCATCCCCATCTTCGAGCGGTAATCGCTTTTCCACGCTGTTGACTCAGTCAGTGTAGGATCATAATCAACTGAAGATCTCTTACGCATCGCGAGCAACGTCGACTGGTAGCTCGACCAGAATCCCATCACCAAAGGTCTCTGTCAATTTGTGATATCTGCGGCCTCTACCCACCCAATCTCGCACCTTCGAGCTAATTTCTTTGATTAAGTGACTGCTGGAGCCCGGTTCGGAAATGATGCTGGCAAGTAGTTCGTAGGTGGATACTGGAGAATTTTTGCTGTGCTGGGGATAGAGAAAACTAAGTAGATCATAAAAGAATACAAATAAGAATCTGAACCGCAAAACGTCTTCGCCTTGGCGAGTCTCCAACGTTAGAGTACTATGATATGTGCTCGCCAGTCGGCCATTGAACGTCGCTGTCCAAGTAGGAGAAGTCCAAAATGTCGACGTATTTCTAGACCACCTGTCGATGGTGTCCTTGTCTGGCCTCCATATCAAAGGGTCGTCCTTTAGGTTTCGCAATGAAGCTAGCTTTTGCTTCCCCTTTTTCAGTGGTTGAAGAGATATGTTGAGCTCGGCTGACTTTGATTCTGTTATGAGGCCAGAATATAGCTGCAGCGGTCAGAACAAGGCCAATCTCATCCATTGTTACTCACATTCTGATCTTCCATCAATAATCGCTTGAGTCTTTCTAGCCTATCCTCACTTGGAACAGGATAAAGGACATCAATAACATGGCTAAGGTTGCTTCCCATAGTCGAGTTATTGAGTCGAGGGTGTGGCTCTGAGAGATCACTTTGGCCGTCGAGGCTCTTGATCTGTCAACTACTTTTAATATTAGAGTACGCTAAGCCAGATCCCGACCGCAGCGATCCTAGGATGGCACCGGTCGGGATCTGGCTTAGCGTTGTCGAATCACCTGGCACAGAGCTCCTCAAGAATGAGGATCGCAAGCAGTGGGAGTCTCATGAAAACAATGCGCCACCGGAGAGGATCAGCGCCGTTCTTCTCGGATCATATTGGGCTCTGAAATCTCTCGATTTCAACTTTACGGATAGGGAGAAGAGTGACTACTATATCATGCCCAAACACCTGCGCTCAGAAATTTCTTTAGTTTGTTTTCCTCGTTTGCCTTGTTTCACTATACTCTCCCGTGCTTTTGCCCTTTCTTCTCGCCTGCTCACCCTGGTCTCCTGCAATTCGTCCTGCAAGCTTGCACTACTTTCACTTCCTCCCGAACCTGCATTAGCTCTTGCCTCCACCCGAGGTGGACAACAGCAGCCCTCTGATTGACCTATAGCTCGTCATGCTCGAGCAACCTGCATCGGTACCAGCTATGCAGCCTCCGCTTTTTTTGCAGGTAATCTGATGGACACTGGTTTGATCTGGGCCGTACTTACAATCTTGTAAGGCAAAAAAGACAGGCCAACGGCCATCAACACCAAAAGTAGTTGCGGAATGGCGATCCGACAGGGGAACAAGGTTCTTGGTCCGAACAAGATTCGAGACTACCGATGACAGCACTCCTCACAAACGGGAGCATTACGAAACGGAGGAGGTGAGTCCAGATGTGGTTGAGGCCATGGACGTCCTAGAAGCCTGGCGTGAGTTTCAAGAGACGAGGCCTGACGAGTGGGAGAAGCACAACGATTTTGTGCAGAACAATTGGGAGAAGGAGAAGTCGGCAAAAAGACAAGAGAAAGTGGAGGAGGGCAAAATTGAGGAATCGCTTGAAAGGGAGGATGGCAGTGCGTGGTGTTTCCCGAGCTTCCGCTGCCTATTTCCTATTTGGAAGTAAGATGCAATTGGTGAGAAGTGAGGTCGAATAGGGAGGGTGGAGGACACGCCAGCAGGGGGGAAACTTTAGTTCGAGTGAAATAGGGCTTGGAGAAAACGATAAGGTCGCGCCGAAAAGAGGACCCTGAAATCCAATGGTCATTCCAAGTCTTCCTTTATCCGAACAAAGAAAGTGACGAGCTCTTGTTTATCTGTATATATCAAAAACCGCTTGCCACTTCGAAGAGAAACCATCGTGATTTGCTTCAGTACTAGTACAGCCATCTCCTTCCTTTGAGACTGCTTCAGCCAGGTATTGCTTTATAGCCCTCTCACCGAAAGACGAACTGACACAGGCAAAAGAACGCCGCCATGTTGAAGCTTGAGATTCCCAAGAATGCCCTGCGGAAACGTACAAGCACGGACGCTATCAGGGAAAGCGAAGAGAGTCGCAAAAGAGCTTGTGGGACGACAGAGGAGATGGCGCAGGGCAAGACCGGGGCTGGGGTTGGTCAAGGAGCAGAAGTTCTGGCCCAAGGAAAGGTGGATCATCCAAAAGTCGACAAGGGGCCAAAAGAGGAGAGAAAGCGAGTCGAAAGGAAGGCACACCAAAGGGTGCGATGGCTAGCAGGGGAGCGGAAATGCTGCAGTTGTCCGCATAAGACCAGGTTTCGTACTGATGGAATCTGCGGCGTCTGTGGGCACCGCCGGTGTGCCGAGTGCATGTTAGAGTAATTAACGCAAAAGTGCGTTGTGAGAAACACGCCTCCAGTAGAATATTATCCTCGTGCATTTCCAAAATAATCGCCCCTGCATTTATTCCCCCACTAGCATTTCCCTCTTTTGCTCCACCCCGTCGACTCGTTGCCGTGGCGCAAGCCCATGACAGTCCGCTGTCACATTTTATTGCGTATCTCGAGAGGGTCATTTAATAAGTTATGCGCTATACATACGAGATGATAGTATAGACAAGGGAAGACCAATCAGTTCTGCCTGTACGAACACTTGAAGCCTAGACTTCATCTTCTTTTACCTCGTCGTCTGCTTAAGCATTATCCGCCTTACTGTATTGGTCGCGTGGTCTGGCCGCGCGACCTGACCGTGCATGGTCGGATTGCGCCGTAGTTGGATATCGCTCGCCGATCTCACAAACCCGTACATTTCCATCACGGCGTCCTCTCTTCAACACGTGCCTGCTCGTTTTCGCTGACTTCCGATCTGCCAGGGATGGTTTCAAGTCCTGTGCTATGATCATTCTGGTTCCCCCTTCTTTTGGGCCTTTTAAAGGGTCCAGATTTCTTAATGTGTCTGATGCAGCCTATTTCCACGTTCCTCGCCTTTCCAACCTTTCTCGCAAACTTCAACTTCAACGTGTAAGAACCGCATATATAATCAATGACCAACAAATGGGAGGACGCATTTCACATTGCTAGATTGATGGCCTGAAGAAACACCCCCACATCGAAGGCTATATGTCTAGGCAACAATGTCATCTACAGTAGGATTCAAGCGAATTCTGATCTTAAAGAGTGAGCTAACTCTGGAATCCGAGCTGCAGGACCTGAATAACGTCAATCGGATCAGAAACAATCAGCGGAAATCGAGAGCACGAAGAAAAGAGTACTTAGAGGAGTTGAAAAGCAAACTACGAAAATATGAGAGCATGGGCGTGGAAGCATCGATGGAGATTCAAGCTTCTGCCAGGCTCGTAGCTGAGGAGAACAAACGTCTCCGGGCACTTTTACAATCTCGAGGCGTTGTGAGCCTGGAAATTGATACGGCTATTGAGGCGTCAAATGTCGGAGCTCAGGCTCCGTCAAGAGCGTCAATACTCGAGGCAAAGCTGAATACGAAAAAGCCTTGTACTGGGGATGTGTGCAAGACTGGCTCCAATTCTCGACAGTCCAACACGTTGAGCCCATTCCAGTCGTCTACAGAGCCTCGCGGTGGCATTTGTAAACGACCACTAACCTTAGTGCCATTGATGACAACGGCTATACATCCTGTATCGCTGCTCGAGAGCCCTGCTCTGGAAAATCGACTAAGCAGCAGCTCTATAGCAACACCAGCATTCTCACCTATGGATCCGTCTTCGGACCTGATGGACCACTATGAGAAAGAATCTCCAGACTTGAGTTCACAAACATCTCCTGGTAATGATACTATTTCATGTACTTTTGCCGTCAATGTTATCACGAGTATGAGGGCCGATGTCAGCGCTGAAGATGTTAAGGCTGAGTTAGGGTGCGGTAAAGATGTCGAATGCAAGATCGATAACTCTACGTTTTTCACTATAATGGATCGATACACTGAATGATTTCTACGTCACGGGAATAGATAAGCTGGGAGGCTTTTTCCTTTCGTTGATTCTTCTACAGGCATGACTTGCACTATGCTTGTCTCAAATGTCTTTAGCTCCTCCTGATAAATGGAGTTGTAATCATTCACGGTGCAGTAAAAAGTGTCAAGAGTCTTGCATGCCATATGTTGAAGACTGCTCTTGATCTTGTCCACATCGTGGAAATGCCAGATGCCGTGCGCGGTGCCTTGCGATCTTCTGCCTTGCTCGAAACGCTGCTCGGAGATTCTGAGCTGTGACCATCGATGTCCGTCTGTCTGTGAGGAGGTTTGTTCAGATATTCAGCACTGTCAGAGTGCACATATACGCCGATTAAGGAGATGATGATTGATTACATCATGGGATCCAGCTATGCTGAGATTGATCTCGACGAGAGCCCTTGCATCATACCATCATGTGGGCTTGCGACCGTGTGGCCCTATAGGGCTGGAAATCGGCACGATGGCAAAAGGCTTGGGGTTCGAAACCAGATGGTGGCTACAGCTTTTTTTTTTTTTCCTATCGGAGGTAGGGGGATAGGCGGGATAGGCGGGGTAGGGAGATAGGAGGTAGAGAGATAGGGTGAAGGTAGGAGGCAGCCAATCTAAAGGCATAGTTCTATGCAGCCACATTTCTCGAATTCCCTGCGTTAAAACCCAATCGCTGGCAAAGCCCCAAAATTTTCGTCGAATCGACGTTCCAAGAAGAAGGTTTTGCGCGCCAACAAGAGGTCTGGCACGGAAACCCTCTCCGTCGCCCACCCTTTATGACCGTAGTGAATGCACGTCGATAAGAAGACAGTGAATAATTGCTCAAGATCATGCTGATAGGCATGTCCTTCGCCCTGAAACTTCGTTGCAGCATCCGGCTGTCCAATGAGAGGGAGTTTTTGCTAGCTTTCTCGATATTACAATAACGCTACGTATCCTTGGCTGCCGTGCCGTGCCGTGGCGTGGCCATTCAAGTCACCCCCACAGTCTTACTCATTTGGATTGGTGGGGTTAGGACTGAATGATCGGCCCGAACTCAACACCGATAAGCAAATGTCCTTTGCTGACATCCAGCCCTAATAAGACCAAGTTATTTAAGTCCCTGCTACTCCTATATCAATCGACACAACGAAAACCCTTTCTATTCAATTTCATGGCGACAGCTACAACTCCTACATCGAGGGCTATCCCTGGTCTTCACTATAGCCCTACTCTTGCTGACCTTCATGCTTCGAGCAGTGTGTGAGCTGAAGCCCCTAATGTCCTTACATGAGCAACATTCGATTTTGTGCTAATCTGCTTGCGAATAGTTCAGATACAATCGCCAGAGGTCTCTGAGCATCATCTCCAGTCCCTAGCTTCACTTTTTATTCGCCATGGTACTCAGGACAAGTTTGGCTTGCATCTCGTACATGGACATTTCAAAATAGACGAGGACACAATTATGCTGGGCTCAGGGTTCGGAGAGAATTTTTCAGGCAGTTGGACCAAGCCGACAAGATCTATGGATGTCGACAGGGACAAGATCCATGGTCACATTTATGTTCTCTCCATAGAAAACCAGTTCATCGCGTACGAATACCGAAAAGGGGCCTCCCCAGTCAACAAGAGGGAGATGCATCCGGCCTTCTTTGACGAGCTCACCAAATACCTTGCAAGGAATGATCTTGCGGGACTCCTCGGACTGCAAGTCCTCAACAGTCCAACAGTTTTAGGAGAGCGGATGTTGGAATTTGTTCTCGGTCGGGAGGGAACAGTCATGCTGGGAGAGCAGGATGTGAATCACGGAGGTATCTATAGAATTACCGGTTGGTCTTTCGAGCAGAGCGAGGATGGCATCATCTCTGTAAAAGGGGGCGAGAGCCATGCGAGGACCGTTAGAGGCACGCACCAGGTCTTCACAGATGGCAAGCCGTTGCCGACTGTTGAGGCGGTCCAAAAAGTACTTCACGAAGAAGGAGTTATCTAGGTGAACGGCTTGTGCCCTACGTTTGGATGGCCGGCTGCAAGGCCATTACCGACCTGGACGTGAAGGAAATTTAATAGATAGTTTTCAAATCATCTCTTCATATATCCTTGTTCGAGGTTTGATCACTTGTTCCATCGATTGAAATCGTCTGTTTCCTTGATAGGTTGCTAAACATCAAGCACCGCAGACAGGGTGTTGGGCTTCTCACCATCTAAAACATGCTCCGACCCGCACCTGTACCTAAAAATGCATCAAGATATGCCAAAGAGCTCGCATCTTTCCCTGTCACCGCCCTTTCTACCGTCCCATTCTCCCACTCAAACCCATACCGGAGCAAGATTCCTACTCCCCGTGCAGTCCTAACGGAATTCTTCATCTTAGCTTGCACCGCTGTCTCTCCCACATCTATTAAGCCCCAAAACCGCTCCCAGAATTTCTGTTCCAATTTATTCCGGATTTGAAAATAATTCCACCCCCACGGTCCCATGTACCCGAGCAAATTTTCCAAGCCATACAAAGCAAGCCCGAAGGGTAGGACTTCCGCCTCTGCCCAATCTATGATACCCGTGATGCGGCCACTAGTTGGCGAGACAAGGATGTTCATAGGAGAGAGGTCTCCGTGTGTAAGGACCTGAGGAAACCGAGGGGAAAAGAGTTGATAGAGATCTCTTTGCAGACAAGAGATGATTGAGTTGAAGCGACGGGGCAGAACAGATGCGAGTAGGGAAAGTTTTTGAGATATGGTATTTCTAGTATCTTCTTGCTGTCTTTGCGGAACCGGTTGTGGGTGGAGCCAGCACACTGCAAAAAAACTAGCGGTCGCCAACAAGTTAGCTGGAACGGTCCGGGGCTATTATACATCTATTTCAATTTCAAAGAATTAGACTCTTTACCTGGCAAAATCCTTCGTTATCCTCAACTGCCTAATAGCCCGATCCGCGTCCATCTTTATAGAGAAGTTTCCCATCTCTATATATGCCACCCCGGGTAACATATCAATCACGTAGATGGCCAGAGGCTGCGTCGAGTGCTGCCCAATCTCTCCGTAATAATCAATCCTCGCTGCGATGTTCCCATGGATTCCTTTTGCGCGCTGCGCCAGGTCGATGTTTATCTTGGATTTATGGAGCCGAAATTGAACAATCTTCGTATTTGAGCATTTGTAATTGCTTTCGGCGGCATCAGGCTCGATTTCTGTGGTGGCTTCAGGGGAGAAAACTGTGTAGCTGAACTGTCCCTGAATAGCAAAGGGGACTACAGGACCCCCTCCTAGGAGTGAAGAGGCGAGATCATCGCTTTCTTGTCGAGTTGGCGAAATCTGAGTTTCAAAGAAAGATTGAATGGCACCCTCAAGGGAGTAGACTTCCATGAACAACACGGAAGGACAGAAAATGTAAAGGACCGAAGGCAAATAGGCGGATAGTGATGAGGCTTCGGTTTGATATAGGAAACGAGCGTAAGTGAAGATGCTGAGACTTAGGTTGTATTGAAGCACACGGTGTAAGCAAAGGTCTTTGTGAACGGCCGGATCCACTAGCGTCGGTTCGGCTATTATCAATAGAGTTGATTCCACTTCGGAAACTATCCTTATACTCGCAATTTCTTCGAGACAACATCAGGACGTTGTGCGCCTTTCATCCACCCATATACTCACCTTGAACATCTTGCACAGAATTCAGGGCAGCGCCAGCGTCATCAGCGACGACATCTCCCACAGTATCACGCAAAACAATAGAACGACCAATATCTATATTACCGAAAAAGGCCATATAGTCTTGTCAAACCTTACTGGACGAGATAAATCTACTATTCATACCACTAAGACGGACTTCAAGAGCCGGGCAACGGGCCTCGAGGGTTTGGGGGACTAGCAGTCGGATGGTAGATTTCATTGCACTCCAGACGGTTTCACGTGTAAGGATCCTGGCCACAGGCCTACTGGGGCTTCCCCTAGAGGCCTTCCAGGCCCCTTACACCTACACACCATAGTAAGCAACGGGGAAACCTACTGCTTATAGGCCTACGAGCCTAAGAACCTGCTGGAACTTTCCCCAGCCACCACACCTAAGTACTAGTATAAGGGATGGGGAACCATCACTTAAACGGTTACTTTGGCCTATCCTGTTAGTTAAGAGGTGCAACTACCCACTGTGCCTGCTTACAGACTGGAGCAGCAAATAAAACCTGAAGAGGGCGCTTCGGCGGCGAACTGCCTTCGAAGAAGAAAACCCTCTTTCAAACAGTGGCGGCGTTGTCCAGAGCGGCAGAGTGCGAATTCTATGCGTTGCAGATGTTAGGGGTATGTCTTATATCCTGCTTGCCCTATTAACGAATCTTTCTGTGTCTATGAGTCTGCGTTAATCAATAATATGCCTCAAAAGTCCAAACTATATCTGGTTAAAGATAAGTAGGGAAAACTGTAAACGTTTTCTTTAACGTTTTCTTTAAGAGGGAAAGGACAGTTGTTTGGAAACGCCTAAAAACTCCAGGAAACGTGCGCCGCTGCCTTGCTCGCTTTACCTGCCCTACCGTATATGAAATACATGTGCGAGGGCCCATACAAGCCACTTAACGCGCTGGCAAACGCACATACTGCTGGTAGCATTAGGGTATAGGATCCCTCGTAGACCCTCATCCCATTGCCGCTTACGGAAAACACCCGGCTATTCCCTGCCAGATTGTCCTGGCAAGTCTTTTGCTCTCTCTAAAAAAGACCTTTTCCCAGCTGTTGGACTGTGTGGTAAGCTTGACAAAACTCCTGGTTGGTGATTGTTTAACGAAGAGCCTGGGGGAATACCGATACTAATCCTCCGTTTTCCGCTTCCGCTATGTATCTTTTCATTTCTGGAATTCACGCGGACGACTTGCTCTCGGAGCTCCATCTCTTCAGTAATCACAATGCTCTGGTCAGACCACAGGGCAAGCCCATCGTGGATGGACGCAGACTGATCACCAAAGTATACCCGTGGAAACAATATCATCAAGGGCTCACCTGAGCCGTGTGCGAGCGCTTTCTGCTCTGCGGTTAACTTTACTGCGTCGTCATGCTCTTGATAAGATCTCCAGTCCCAACCTTTGCCTTGTGCGCTGGCTAGAACCCTTTTTGTGCTCCTTTGCGCACGATTCCAGAGTTCCGCGGCATCGTAAAGAACCACTTTAAGACTACTTCTAAACGCGTCGCGGTCCGACTGGCTGAAAAGAAGGGGGCCGAGAAGATTGCATACATCATCCACTACCGAATCCACGATCTTGGTATGATCTTGCTGTTCGGATACGAAAGCGGAGAGCAAAGAAGACCGCAGGATAGCTTCTTGTCGAGGATTTTTGTAGAACAATTCTTCTAATGCATCGTCAAGTTCTTCTCTCACCGGAGAATTGAGGTTGTACAGGGGTTGAAATATTCTCTCGCAAAGCTGCTTTGCAATGACTGCTTCGGCAGCAGCCATGCGGAGATGTTTGGAAGATCCAGTGTTTGATATCGCAATAGGTTTGGGAATGGCTAACATGAAGTGGGAGCGCTGAAGCTTGATGAACAGTTCGTCCTAGACTCAATTAGCCAGAAAGGTTGAGGGGGAACGGGAAGGGTAATCCTACAACACTAAGGTCTTTGGGCAATGTTGAGAAAAAGTAGCTTCTCGTTAACTCGTGGAATCTCATTGAAAGGTCCATCAGATCGGAGGCACTGGCTTTTATGTCAACACTATCAATCCGATCATTGAGAGGGCAAAATACTAACAATAAATGGGCATCTAAATCCTCCAATCCTATTTCATTCCTCCTCTCCTCCAGCTCCCGCTGGCAGCTTCTAAGCTGTTGTTGGGCCCCTAGAAGAAAAGTAGACTTCTCGGACAATTCGGTCTGCGCCGCCTTCAGCTTTTTAGCGGTATCCGTCAGTTTTTTCTGTAGCCCCTGAAGTTCTGCGGCTCGTTCCATGGCTGCACTTGCTACCCTTTGATCTGTCTTTTCTCTTTCTTCCTGAACCTTTCTATTACACAATTCAATGCTAATCGAACTCGCTTGCGAAGCTGCAGTGGAAGCTTCAAGTTTCTGAATCTTACTTTTGGCATTGCGCAGATCTTCTCTTAACTCGGTCTCTGCATCTTTCCATGATGTGTACTTTTCCGCAAACCCTTCAAGCATCTTCCCTCGGCCTTCCTCAAAGGCTTTGATTTCCGTGCTCTTGGCCTCAAGCTTCCTTTCCAGCGCGCTGTTCCTATCGAGAAGCTCCTCGACGGAGCCTATATATTTTGAGAATGCTAGCATCTCTTTGGTACCTGCTTCGAATTTCTTCCAGCGGCCTATAAATTTCTCGTGATTGGTAGAATCAACTAACACTGACGTCGCGTTGCCCGACCCATTTGTTTCTGGCGATGGCCTCGGCATATTGGACTGTGCGAAGACCGAACTTGATTATCAGCAAACTGAATTGCGAGTATAGGTTCGGGCGTCGTAGGAGCGATAATAGGGAATGTAGAGCGCCTGAACAACACGAATATTTTTCAGCAGATGTTCTTTCTAATGTCCATATGCCACCGTACCTTATGTTGCAGCTGGGAAGTAACATTTCCACGGCATCGATTTCTAGGGATTGGTTTCCCCGCAGGCTATGGTGGGAAAGGACCACGTATGAACTCGATTGTCCATCACACCTTTAAACGAGTCGGCTGCATATTTATGCGCCTCGCCGAAGAAAGTAATATGATTTGAGAGATCAAATGACCGACAATAGTGTGGCTGCCTTGTTGATAATTGACCTGCAGCTTACCCGTGTTTGTCGTGAGTTGTTCAGACATCATTGAAGATTGAACATCGGGATTATGTACATCGATGTAAGCTAGTGACAAGAGAAACGCACTAAGCTAGACAAAGTTCTCATTACAGGCTGCTTTCGAAATGATTGTCCAAGGTCGAGAGCAAGTTATCAAGTCTTGCTCAAAATTGTTCCAAGATTGAAAGCGGGGAAATAATCAAGACTTAAATTTAAATTTTGATTAGCGCTGACACGTACACATACAGTATAAGGATATCCGGTACTGCAGGACAGATCCTACAGCATAGCAATTGACTTCTTCCTGTTCATTTATTCCACATGCTCTTCTCTTTCTAATTTCACAAGCTACTAACAATAAAGCGACTTCCTCGAAATCTCATAAAGTATATGGTATATTAAAGCAGACGCACTCGTAAGGGCTCCTCCCATCCCTTGATGGGCAAAGAAGTTCTGCGCCTGTAGGTAAAGAGTTTGTATCACGTGATCGAACTAAGGAAGTTCTTTGCCCGGGGGCAAAGAACTTCCATGTCACGTGATCCAGCACCCCTTCGCGACGGGTCCAGGTCAATGTCCACTTGACTATTACGAAAATGGGTTAGATATTACGTGATGTGGTCTGGAAAATTCTTAGCTGACTATTCGTAGGCTTTAAATGAGATACAAAACCTGAAACAATCTCAGCCACCATCTCCATCATCGCCCTTTGGATTCGTTGCCTAATCTAAAATTAGATAGCAAGCCAAGTGCACCGCCTCTACCAGTTGATACGAGGTCAAAAAACTAATTATCCGGAATACGCAATTGGCTTCCGTAGGGCTAACGTAGTTTATTAGATAAGCTTCCATACCCACCATAGTTATATTCAAAAATTCATCACATCGTCACCATACTACCTTCCAATCATCATGTCGGCTCAAAAACGCGGTCGCGATGTCAGTCCAGCCACTCGTGGGGCTATTGCCTATGCCAGATACAAGGATCGATCACCTTTACGCGTCATACAAGCCCGTACGGGGGTGCCTTTGTCAACAATCTCAGATATATGCAATCATGCTTATAAGCAGGCTAAAATCCATGGAACAGAGCCTTTTCATGGTGAGAACACTGCTTCTGGATCACATTCTGGAAGGCCCCCAATGCTATGTCAAGAAGAAATTGATAAGATGATCAAACTGGCCACATCTAGCTATGAATGGAGGCGAAAATCCTGGATGGACGTTGCTCGAGAATGTAAGATCAAAGGATTCATTCCTACAATATCAAAGGCCTTTCATGAAGCAGGCTATGAACGATACTCACCCCGTTCCAAGCCCTGGCTCACCGACACCATGAAATTCGTACGATTGCAATGGTGTAAGGATCGGGTGCATTGGGATCTCACAACAGAGGGCTGGGGCCGGGTGATCTATACAGATGAAACAAGCGTTATATTGGGTGAATCCAGAGGTCGAAAACGCGTTACACGAAAGCAGGATGAGGAATGGGATCCTATGTGTCTTGAAAAGGCCTTTAAAGAGTACTCTACATTCATGTTTTGGGGATCCATAGCCCTGAATTGGAAGGGGCCTTGTTATATATACCGACCTGAGGATAAAAAGGAACGGGCTGCCTCCATAACTGCTCTTGCTGCTGCAGATGTACTACGAAGGCCTTTGGATCAGGCAGCTCATGCAATTCAAAGAGCAGAGCTCTTACGTCAACAAAAGAATCATGAACGGATCCTTACCCATGCCCCCACGTTCTTCTTTGCTTCATGTGAACGTTCTGCACGTGGAGGAATTGACTGGTATCGCGATAATAGATGTATTCTTCAGCCTCTTCTCTTACCCGCCTATCAGAAATTCAAGGCTTCACACACAAACAGTGCTTTATTAATGCAGGATGGAGCCTCAAATCACATCTCGCAATGGAACAGACCTTTATTCATGAAGCAAGAAGTGGATTTGTTGCTTTGGCCTGGCAACAGCCCTGATCTTAACCCCATAGAGCATATATGGAACCTCATAAAGGATCGAGTATCACGTCGACGACCTTTTATAAAGGGTAGGATTGAATTGGAATTGACCTGGTATGATGAATGGGATAAGCTGGATATAGAGAAGAATATTAATCCTCTTATAATAAAGCAGAAGCATCGGGTGGATCAAGTCATTGAAAACCATGGTGGCAATCACTTTCATGGATAGATCTATATTATAATCCATATAATCTAACGTTTCTACGTATAATTGACGCAGGCGGGCCAAGCCATGTGTACCCAGCTGATTCGTGGAGCATTCGCTCGTCGCGCAGAACCAATGAAGTCAACTGATTTGAAAGGAAAAGCTATGTGCAGTAAGAACAAGCCGTAGAGATCGTCGAATCCGTCCTTAGCACGCCTAATGCCTCCTGGGTACTAAGTTGTCCGATTGGCTCTTATCGAAAGCCATCGGCACTCTTTTGCTTGTTATTCCTCGATATGCAGGACTTGAGATCACGTAGTCAATCGAGTATCACTATCTTGATAGAGAGATGAAGAGTTAGGCTTCTAGATTTGACCGGCAAAGACTCCTTGCTGCATCTGTACCTGACGTATGATGCGTTGGTCTAATCAGCTGCTGATGAAATCGCGCCCATATATGGGTGGTCATTCTATCGAGTCGCTCGCTTTATTTCCCCGCACCTTGCATCCTCATTGACTGCAGGCGTCAAATACTCGCGCCTTCGCCGACAACCAGATTATCCTGCTATCCCTATGCCATTCAGAGCTCAAGGCGCAGAAGAACGACTCGAAGACGTGTTAATCGCCCACGCAGAATGCCAAAACAGAAGAATTCCGAATACTATGCGGTCATTCGTGGTTTCTACATCACTGTTCCAACGATTTTCTCGTCTTGGTAAGTTTTGGATAGACGATGAGACCAGCGTATCCTCTGCGTACTAATAGATGGCATTGACTTCAGGGGTGATGCACACCCTTTGGTGACCGGCTTCTCGAAGCCAGATTTCCTCGGATGCAAGACTCTAGCTGATGCCGAGGATTACATGGACAGAGAGGGTGTGACGCTCTACAATTACGATATCAAATATGGTGCTGGAAAAACGAATCCGATAGATGGTCAGACTGCTTACTACGCCGTCGCGAATGGTCGTACACCAGGAATTAAGCCATACCATCAGTAAGCTTCCAAATACCGCATACAGCCAACTCTTCTAATGCGGATAGTGGGAATGGCGGTACGGAGCCAGAGGTGGCGAACTTTCCAGGCGCTTGTTACAAGCGTTTTCGGACGCTGGCACAGGCAAAATCCTTCATATCGGATTGGATAGAAATGTTTGCTTGTGTCGCAAAAGCCAACATCAAAAGGGAGTTGTTGGATGGTCATCGGCCAGAGAATATGCAGGAATGGTCCCTCCAATTCAAATTGAAGAAAGACACGGACGAAGTTGAGCATAACCTTACGGACGGCCTGGAGGGTATCAAACTGAGGAGTTCCCACTGAATCTTATATACTCAAAACCGCCCTATTCTCTTCTGGGGATTTCTTAATTGCTAGGATTGCACTTATCTCGCGAACCATATATTGGTAGGCACATCAAATTGAATGAACTCTATTCTATCACGCGCTAGAGCGGCAGTCTTCACTCGCCAACGGAGTCAGACATGGGCTCACGTAATCGGTAGTTCTCTTTCCCGTTCTTGCGGTTGTCCTCCTCGCGTCCGATGTGAGTGTCCCTCACCTTTGTCCTTCGTTTTGGGGGGTATAATACGGTTGCCATCCGCAGCTGAGGCTGAAAACTTGGAAGCCGCGGTTTTAACGCTCATCAGTTTGGTGAACGCGGTGTCAATGGCTTTAGACATCCTACTATTCGTTAAGGACGTCTAAGTTGTGATCGAATAGGATCAGGTGTGAAGTATATAAGTATCTACTCCTCTGGCGGGTGCTCCGTCGACGAGTGCTCTCCCAGCAAAGCCCTCAACTTTTGGATATAGGGAGCTCGTTGGGGGAGGAGGATGTGCATTACAGAATTCACTTGCCAGGCTCAGGTATCCTCTACGGATAAGCATGCAATTAAAGTGGTGTGCTAAAATTTCATAATAATAACGTTAAATATTCCTGAACCGAAGGTTGTCTCAATATTTATCTTTTTCGAAAACTTGCATGTCCACATAACAGTGCTGCTCGCCTGGTCCATCACCTTGCCTTAGAGCGACCGATAACTTCCTTTTGCTCTGTAAAAAGCCCTCAAAATATCGTGCTTTTGTGTCTGGCCAAGCTTCTGGGTCCCCGTACATTTGCGATACCTTCGGGTTTCTAGGTGGTCTGCCCTTACAGCCTTTCCTTACAATGTCCATGCTCGCTTCAGTCCTTCCCAAACGTATGATCAGTAAAAATCTTTCCGTTTGTTTAGAGTTGACTTGACTGAACATAAAGCCTGCGTAGCCCTCACCGAGGGTTAGATCCCAATTTTGTGGATCGTATAACGTGAGGGATGGATGTGAACAGTAGAAATCTAAAATTTGGAGCCCTGATTTGCGTGATTTCTGCGAAAATAGAAAAGTCTGGATATTAAATCTCGGAAGTAACTCGTAAGAGTCTATACGATCATGGGCGAGCTTTGGGCGAATATAGACTTGCCGAGGCTCTAAGGATAAGGCTTCAGGCGACGAATCTTCCTTGCCATTGATTGTACTCAGGTACTTGGATAGTTGACTCCCTTCTAGAGGAATCTCACCCAGTGCTGGTCTGGCCAGTTCGTCTCGACTTAACCTGACTAGCCGGATGCATAAAGGGATATTGTCAGAGGTATCACGAGCACAGTTCAAGAGAGCCAACTCGAACCGCGAGACCTCGGAGGATCCCCCAATGTCTTTATTCAAGGCTGCGTTGACGTATAGACTGATCGCTAGGCCCCTGTTGGTCACACTCCAAGGCGGCCTATAAGGTAACGGTAACGAGACCGGCACTATATTTCCGCTTTTAGCGAAAAATTTAGGGGACTCCGCGAACATGCCCGTAAATGTATTTGGGAGACCGGAATCTGGGTCGTTCCAGGCGAAAAGAGACTCGTCATCTGTTTTCTTTGCGATTTTCTGCTGTAATCTTATAAACGCCTTCGACGCTTCTCCATAGATCGGGGTCATGTTGATATCGAAAAGACCTAGTAAACAGTATGACTGGTCTTCAGTCCGAGTCGTTTCTCGGTTTGATACCCAAGACATCTTCTGTGCTGTACTTGCGTCACGAGGGTTGACCAGGTGATTCCATTCTATACCTGTCGCGGATGAAATCTCGGACCGCAGAGTGTCTTTAGAGCCGAGCTCCTTCCATTCGCAGTCGTAGAATATCATCTTGTAGGGTGCAAGAAGCTCTTGAAGAGTCCATCCTCTTCTAAACCATTTACTGTTGTGGAACTCAGATCTTCAGTCCAGATTTGAAGAAGAGACATCAGCCAGATATACATAACAGACGGTAGCACGTTCGTACCAACGAAACATCGAATTGATCGCTTCCGAAAGCTCGGCGCTACTGGTTTTGTCGATGCAACAAGTATCAATCCAGACATACTCGTAACCTTGACTTTGTGCCAGGCTGCAACATTTCAGGATCTTGTGGTATCCGGCTAATGCTTTTGACTCGGACTTATCCATATCTTGAAAAGAAACCTCGGATTCATTGTCATACCATGTATGAGATAAAATTGCGTATTCTTGGATCTCGTCATCCCAGCGATGGGAGAATTTGATAATAGCGGTATCGGTATGGAGGAGTCGCATTTTAGTTGGACGGCTGGTCGTCCGTACCGCTGTTACTTATTTGGCACAATTGAACTGAAGCAAATTGCCGCCCGGCTCCTTGGCCATCTTAAAAGAGATCGGCTCGCAAACTGCAACACACTCGTATTTATCCACTCTCTTCTTCAAAGCTTACTGAGCTCCCAGCTGCCCAGTTATTCATAATGGTTTTTCAAGGTTGATACTGTAGGTCGTGTGCAGAACGTCGTAGATTGAGGGAGGTTCGAGTAGGGATCTAAAGCGAGCAGGAGACTCTGAGGGAGCAGGATCTGTGAGCGCGTAGGATTACAAAGTTTGATAGAGTGGGATTATTAAGGGAGTAAGAGTTGGACTAAATCCCCCAGGCTTTCACACCGCAGGGGCTTTTGTGGCGCAAGGGATGCTTATGCCGCAGGGACTCTTATGTGCAGTTGCGGAGACTGGGGTAACGCGCAGACAATTGTCTCGAGACCAATAATGTCTTGAGACTAGTGTCTTTAGACGAGGAGTGTCTGCGGACAAGTGTTGTCTAGAGACACTATTCTCAAGACACTATTGGTCTGGAGACCGTTGTCTGCGGACAAGTGTTGTCCGCAGACACTCCTTGTCTGAAGACACCAGTCTTAAGACATTATACGTCTGGAAACGGTCGTACAGTGAAAGGCAGTACAGTGAAAGGCAGCACTGCAAAAGCCAGTACTGTGAAAGGCAGCACTATAAAAGCCAGTACTGTGAAAGGCAAGTCCCCCCCCAGGCTCTATGACTCATATTCTCGGCGCAGTCATGTTCATATCCTAGCTGAAACGAGTCTGGCGTCAAACTTAGAACTCACATTCTAGAAGCTTCTCAACCTCCATTTATCTTGTATATGTTCCGCTCAGAAGCAAGCCGCGCGCTTTAAGAGTTAAACATGACCTACGTTACACCTTCAACATTCTATATTACTGGCTTTTACCGTGCTACTTTCCCCGGTACTGCCTTTCACGGTACTAGCTCTTGCAGTGCGGCCTTTCATGTCTTGGCTTTCGCTGCGCTTTTATAAGGCTGTCTATACCAGTGCTAGCTTCATCCTCTTGCTATTTATATATTGGAAGTTTCATGTGATTGACGGTCAAAACAGGAGCCTTATTTTCAGGGTCAAACGGATGCCCACTTCCTTTCCCATCTTTCTGCTTCTGTACTGCCTTTTACCGCAAGCCGGTACCTGTAGTTCCTGGTTCCAGCGTTCTAGGGCGGGTGTCAGCCTTACCGAAGCGGGAATGGTCTATAACACCGAGTGGTGACTAGTCACTAAGGATTACGAAGCTGGAAGGAACAGCTTATGACTGGTCACACTGTCTGGTAGCTCCTGTGCAAATTGCAGCCAATCAACAGTTGCCATCTGGCGACCGGTCTCGATTGAGACCAGTCATTGATTTTTGGCTCCCGACAAGTCAGCTTATAGGCCTTGGACGCCTTCAAGTTCTTACTCGCTCAAACATCCCCATTATCCAGACTCTAGTCCTGTTCATTTGATTTAAAACGCTGCGAAGAAAGTAGGTAACACACTCTAATCGTGCTCTATGTCCTCATGGACTCTCCTGAGATAAAACAGTTCCGTTACGATTTGTGGTGCTACCCTCTTCTCCGCTTTTGCTCCCTGGCCTTGCGCTGTATACATTCGTAAGGAGGGACGCAGGGGTTTACTAGCGAAGTAAAATCTCTAAGATCGTGCAGGATCTCAACGACCTTGAGCCTAGGCAAGGAATTACCTTATTTTCGAAAACGACCGCAACTTCCTTATCTGTCGCCAATAAGAAAAGTCCTAGCGGAACGACCCGTTATACAACCGATCTTAGTGTATTTGAGATTGAACTAAATGACTTTTATAGAGTAAGTTTTACAAGTATCAAAGTTCATTTTAAACGTAAGACGTGGAAAGCTATAAACAATTTAATACCTAATCCAATTTGTAAATTATAACTTAACTAACCAATTTCAATCTCATCTCGGTTCGTCGAACGTATACTTAATCGACACGATATCTTCTCCCCGCCTCAGGTGAAGTTCTGTCGGAGTACATGTAGCGCCAAGGTAGAATTCCATTTCGGTGTCATAGCTTAAGCCTTCCGCGTTAATCGCTTGCGAGTTAACGTTTCTGGTCTCGGTGCCTTGAAGCCATTTGACTCGTACCAAACAGCGACTACTAGGATTAGAGACTATGTCTGGATTGGGGGACGCAGTGGTGTCACTTGACAAGTGCAGATTGAGGCGGGTGGTGCTGACGTTGATAGATATGTTTGGGTATGAGAGTGGGCGTCGGATGGTTTCGCCTTCGGTCAATTCGTGATGCGGTTTTGGTGATGCTGTAGAAGAAGGGCTCAGGGGTGGGAGAGGAGATGCGGTAGGGGTATTTGTAGATGCGTCTCGTGATGGGAGTTCTCTCGCGGTCATAGGTGCTTGGGCTGGTGGATGAAGGGTTGAAGTGCTTGGTAAAATGGACGATGTTGCACCAGTTAGGAGTTCGCCTTGTGGAGGTACTTCGGATAATAATGGGTCTGGGCTCGTCAAGCCTAAAGAAGCAGGACCTTCCGAGGAGATCGGAAAATTGGGTATAACTCTATCAGGTAACTGCTCCCGGGTTAGTGCCAAGCGAAGACCAGTTGATAATTAGGAAACTGGGGGCAGTACCTGGTTGATACGGGATAAAGACCTGGCCAGGGTACTCTCATTTGGGTGATCAGCCCGTACTGGCCCCCTATCTAGGGCTACTCTGACCTTGACTTTCAGAATGTCACTGAAATTTCTCAGAAGAACGTCAAAGTCGCGCCGACGCATCTCTGGTAGTAATATGTGCCACTCTGGCAGAGTTCATCTGTGGTAAAGACGGCCATGAGTTCTAGGAACGTGGTATTGACCGTGAAGCCTGAAGAAAAGATCACAAAGATAGCATGCGCTCTTGCTGGAACTGATTGTCCTTGGTCGTATCCTTTCCGAATTCAGCTCGTAGAAGAAGAGAAGCTGAATCTCTGCATGCACTTTGACAGATTTATAATAATCTGCGATGGTCACACGGAACTCGTCAAGTATGACTTGGATAGGCTTCCCCAAACATCTCTCTAGCGAGGGCTTAAGTGACCTTGATTGCACAGCACTTCCAGGTCGAAGTATGTTTTGGAGTGCTGTAAGAGGATGAATATTCTTATCTACGTGTGAAGGTTGGGAGGGACGCAGGGTTGAAGAAGTCTCAATTGTAATGCTGTTGAATATAGAGTACTCCTCGCTTCGAGCGACGCAAACAAGCTCGTAGCTGATTGAATAGTATCGACCAAGCTTCCCCACAGCTTCAGGGAGGAATGTTTTGAGCTCAGGGTTTAGCCTTTTCGAGGAATTGAGAGCCAAGTTAAGCTTCGTTTGTGAAGGCAAATCATGCATCTGAGTTATCAACTCCATGGCCACATCTTGTACCTCGGAAGATGCTGCAGAATGCTCTTGAATGTCTTCTAATTTCATGAACAAAGCTTTGAGAGTCTTTATCTTTGTTAGGATGTCCGCCAATTGCATAACTGTGATATTCGAACTGGGCTCTATAGGTTGGTCTCGTATGGCAGTATCCAGCAACGTGATTAGCGCAGACTTGTCCTTGTTTCTCGAGGTTTTCTTAGCATGCCTTGATCGTAGCCGAGATAGGATACGGTAATAATCTAAAGTGACTATGCATCGGAAAAGAGCCTTCGTATCATCATCTTTGCTATTCGCTAGAACATCATCAGTTTACTATAACCATGTTTAATCGAATGTAGGGTGTACACCTCTTGACGCTGCTTGTTCCAAGATTTTTGCCATAAGCTTGAACCCAAGCACTACCTCATCAATGTCACCATTGTTCGAAGTCAATCGAATTGTACAGCTGCGACGATCACGAGCTTCCTCAAGGCAGACCGCCGTGACCCTAGCCGAGTCATGTGTAGTAGCTGACAAGAACGCCAAATTCTCCACAATCTGTTTTTCACACTGGAAGGGTAGTTGGTATATGCTCGAGAGAACTGAAAGTGCTTTTGACGGCTGATTGTCTTTTGAACTTTCGGGACATTCGTTCAGCATGTACAGAAGAGTGACCGCCTCCATCAGACTCTTGTGAGATGTGCCTCTGGACATTACATTGTTCATGATGGCATTGTATTCCTGCGTATTCGAGATTTCGTTTACGAAAGCCCGCAAAAGTCGGAGATTAGGATTCTTCGAAAATAGGGTCTGGCTCGGTAGAGCTACGGTGTTTGGATTGTCTGGAGCATTCTTTGTCAGCTCCTACCAAGGTATGAAAATCTGGTGTGGCTTTACCTATAGTTGGTTGCTTCGAGTTAACACAGTAGCGCTTGATAGTCTACACCATATGGCTGCGGAGAATCCGTTTGATGCCTTGCATATTAGTCTGAACGGGTATGCTCTTAGCCTATGGGGCTGGTGGTTACCTAATGCTAATGTTTTCAGCTGTTTCGGCTCCTCGAAGTACTCGGACCTTGTTATTCGCTGTGAGGCCCAGGAGTTCAAAGTTCACAAGATAGTCGTATGCGGTCAATCAAAATACTTCTCCAACATATGCGATGGCGACTGGAAGGTACGTTTGGGAACAGGATATCTTGACTTCATGATTACTGGTATCGCGCACAATATTAATTTACGATCACTAGGAAGCGGCCGACGGCATAATAGAGCTCAAAGAAGACAATGTCCGCGCTGTTGAAGCAATGCTCCGATTTATGTACACATTCGATTATGACGGTAGCGGCAACGATCATGAACGGATCTCACCCATGCTCTTCAACGTGGAAGTGTATAGCACTGCGGAAAAATATGATAATTTGGCTCTGAAACTACGAGCGAAGGAAAAGTTCAACAAAGCTGTGAGGACTTGCTGGGACATGGACGACTTCGCTCATTGTATCACTGAGGTCTACAGCTCGACACCTTCAACAGACCGGGCCCTCCGTGACACAGTTGTTGAGGTCGCCCATGAGCATATCGGAGCACTTTTAGAGAAGGATGGTTTCCGGAGTGTACTTGAGGAAACTGCTGGGTTCGCGGCTGATGTCACCCAGCTTATGGCTCAAAGCGACAACTCATCCCCCAAAGAATACAATTGCCCAAGTTGTGGGAATCTTTGGAAGGCAGTGCTTCCATCTGAGAGTACGTACTATTGTATTCATTGTGGCCATGGCCGTACACACTGGGATAATTATGTTGTGAAATAAGGCCCACTGGGGAAACTTGATTAATGGTATATCATAACCAAAACACGTTTTGTATATCGCTACATAGATGAGAGCAGTCAAAGTTGGATTATAAATTTGAGAGAGCGCTGGAACTCGCATTCTACTAGTACATATCGGGGCAGAAACTGCAGGTATACACAGAGTCAGTACATCTTGGAGCTCTATGGCTAAACCGCTGGCATTTAAGGCAACTATGCGGTCCTGACTTTCGGACGTATTCCCTGATGTATGCCGCCAGGTTAGAGATGTCCATAAATCCTTCCGACGGTAGCCTTTGTGCATCCTGGAGCGGAATTGTGGGTTTTTATGTACGAGACGTATCGACTGTAGATCGTGACGAGAAACTTTTCAACCGCGCAAGCAAAGACATGGGAGAATGAATAACAGCTCTTTCATCTGTCGAAGTACAGATGATGTTCGCTAATATTGAGGAATCTAGCGGTACATTAAAGAAGAAGACAGAAAATATCGACAATCTAGCGTCGATGTAAACAAAAATAGTAATGCTCAGGGGAACAGGGCAATACAACACATTGATAATAGCAGAGGGAAACTAAATAAGCCAAGCTCGATACCAGATCGAAGCTCCTGAGAGGATAGGGTGATTGGAGAGTGTACGATGATCTCTGGAGGAGTTAAGAGACACCTGATCTGTCCGCGACAGCGATTGACGGTTAAGTGGGTGTTTTATGCACCAACTCCGCATGATTCTGTAGATGCATTTTGCTTTTCAGATCAACGTCGCACCTCGGATGAGGGCATGCGATCGGCTGACCGTTCGGATGATGGCGGAGGTGCTTCCGATGGAAGTGCTTTTTCAGGTCGCCGTGGCTGCGGAAGGACTTCAAGCGTGCCTCTGTCGGCAGTCCTTCACAACCGAGGCAGAAAATACATTGAGTGGGCTTGCATTCGATTGGAATGGCGTCCGAAAGACTCGGCGCCTGGAAGACGGATGGCGGCGTCAGATCCCGTTCGAGCTTGGTATCCGCGGAGGAGGGTTTTTGACGACGGAAATGACGGCTTTCCTGCAAGCTGCAAAGGGCTGTCAAGGCGTTGATGGCTTCCACCCGCCGTTTGCACTCTTCTTCCGGAGATGAAGTGGTGAAGGCGAAGAGCGTGTCGATGACTCTGACGCGTTCGGCAAAGACGTAAGCTTCTGCGTTTACCGTCTCCTCAGCGACAATCGGCAGTCCTTTCAGTTGCCGTTGAATATCGATCACCGGCTGCTCCCTTTTGTATCTGGCTTTGACCTCTTTCAAGAGAGATTCCTCGAGCCGTCGTTTTTGGTTGCGGTGAGCGCGGTAGGCTTTCTGATACTCCTCGTGTACGGGCGTGCCCTTGGTGCTGGCGATGGATCTTTTTTGGTCTTGGAAGACTTTCTTCAGTGATCTCAGCTTCCGGCGTAAAAGCCTCACCTCAGGGTGACGATCGACTTCCGCTTTTTGGGCGGCTTCGAGTTTCCGAGGCCGTCGTCGATCAATTGTGCGACTCATTCCACTGGCGGCTCTCATCAAGGCCGTTTGTGGCTCTAAGCCGCGATACGCTGCCTGGGTGTCGGCCGTGATATACCTCGAGAGATAGCTCTTCTGGAAGACGGTGGAGTTGTGATGTTGCAGGATCAGATTCCGTTGCGACTCACTGATGAAGCCTGTACACTCGTTAACTGAGAGCTCAACGGAAGATCAACGGAAGATCGTGTCACTCACTGCTGTTGTCAAGAGCCTCGCCATTGCCGCGTCGAAAGGTATATGGACCGGTCGGAAGCTCCATGCCGGTGACACTTCCAAGCTTGATCATCTGAGGGCGGAGGGTGCTATCTGCCAGAGCTTCCTTGTCCGAAATTCCCACCCCGTTCAAAATGCTTTTGCATCGGCGGAACAGAGGAACAGATTGCATCTCCTCCTCGATAGGCAGTTCTAGCTGATGCTGTCCGGAGGGGATTCGGAGACGGAAGAATTCTTCGGCGGAAATCAGTTCGGGCACGGCGAAGGCTTGATCGGCGAAGATCAAAGCCAGCATGGTTATGTGAGGACAGAGTAGTAAGCATGGCTCGTTCGGCACGTCAGGAATACCGAACTCGTTCCTGCGACAATCATTAGCCAACACGCCAAGCCGCTGCATGGCAGCAAAGGGGTATGGAAGGAGATACTTACGAGTCTTTCTCGCCAAGATAGCCTTTCGTATACTTGTATGCGATTTCCACTAATACTCGGGGCCGTTCTCCTCCTTGGGGATCCGGGAGCAAAGTGACCTTGACGTGTCCATAGCAGACCGCTAAGAGAGCGGCAGGCCGGTTACCCGTGATCCCTGCCAGCTGCATGATCAAGGCCAGCTGCACGCGGTGCCGCTCGTGATTGAAATTCATCTCGGTGGAGAGGTACAGCGTCTTGAGAAGCTCGAACTCGTCCTCGGCCCGCATGATCGGCTTCTTCTTCTTCTCCGTACGTAGCCCATGTTTGATAGCCAGTCGCTGTCTCACCTACTGCTTGTTAGCAAAGGCAGATGTGAGAAGGTGCTCGCCTACTCCGTGCATCTGGCTCTTGACGAGCGGATCGATCTCCAGATAGCCCGTCTCCTTCTTTCGCACCAGGCAAAACACATTCCAATATGTTTGCAGAGTGCTGGCCGCACCCACGGTATCCTTTCGACTGGAGAGTACCCAGTCAAAGAAGACGTAGAGGACGTTGATAGAAATCTCCTTGAGAGTCGTAAGAGAGTCTTTCCCGGTGAATTTGCAGTATCTGCCAGGCGTCCATCAGATCTCGTCAGTCCACTGGTTGGTAGCAGGGAAGATATCCTTACCCGCACCAAAGGTTCTTGATCCAGCTCTGCAGATCCTCGCTGCTGTCCGCGTAGACCCGTTGGGTGAGAGTCAAGACGTCCAACTCTTTTTCCATCTGCTTGTAGTATTCCGCCGAGTGTTCCCTCGTGTGTTCCATGGCTTCGCCATACCTTCGAGGAGCCATAAGCCCGGCATGCGTGAGCGGTACGTGGTTGAGGGGGATGTCCAAAGACAAGGACAGAGCTGTGAGAGCGAATTGGGAGAGGAAGAGGCGAGGGGTAGAGTTACAAGAAGGACAAGGTCGTCAGGAATGATCGGACAAGGAGGGTGGCTGAGCACAGGAGCCAGTTCTGGAGACAAAGAGAGGAAGAGAGAGGGGGGCGAGGGTATTATATATGTAGCGTCGCACGAAAGAGAGATGAAAGACTGGATCGAAGCGCCTTACGGGATGCAGGAACGAAAAGAAGCATGGTTGTGGGGTGCAGGGTGCAAGGTGCAAGATGGCCTAGTGGGGGTGCGGTGCTGGGGGGAAGCGGTAGGGCGGTGAGGGACACCTGGCCAAAAGGCTGTCAAAAGCAGCGTCCGAACCTGCCGGAAACGGCAACCTTTGCGCCGTCCCCCCGTTAATTTTTATAAATGATACTCAATAGTAGAAGCAAACAATGAGCAGAAGATAGTATCAGATAATAGAAGTAAACAATTGTGATGATTGAGTCTACTAGATGAATAAACGAAGTCTATAAGAGTGATATGACAATGTGATATTCTAAGCAGGCACAGAATGAATATATATTATGGTAGAACTAATTATTAAGAAGCTCTCAAACACTTGAGAAAATCGATCAACTATAGAAAGTTTGTCAAGCATTTTCAAGTTGAGCACGACATAAATCATGACATATTAAGTTGAAGATATGACGTAGTCTAAACAATGTCTTGACAGAGTCATAGAGTTTCAGAGCTAACTCAGATCTGATCTTCAACTCAGTTTCTGACTTTAGTCTTTATATGTCAATTCATCATGATAACAATGAACAGAAAAGTGATGCTTCTGTTATTTATTGTGACTAATACAAGAACAATAATCATCAATGTTTATATTTATTTGTTGTAAAGTAATGAATTTTTATTGACTCAATTCTTTTATCTTCTGACTGATTTTCAGCTTTCTTTTTTCTTCAACTGATTGACAACGAGATTCAATTATACATGATGTCAGCTACGAATCTTTTGATTCTATTCTGTGTTCAAATAGAGGTCAGAAAAGTCAAGAGATCTCAATTTGACGCAGTTTGAAAGATGTTAGAACATTGCATGATCATGAAAGCTATCATGCAGAGTTTTCATCTACGCGACAACACTCTTTCTATCAGTCACAACTGATCTATGAAGAAGATTAATGATATGTCAAAGTCAGTAAAAGATGAAAAGATACTACTAGTAAAAAAGTTAATTCAAATGATGAGTCTGAGATTATGACTACAAGTGATTAAAGAATTGATGACTTGTTGACTGCGTCAATATATTGAAACGTCTTTATCACATTGACAATGCTGTCAAGTAATTGATGAAAAGATATCAGATAGAATTGTTACGATTCTAGTCTTCATTTATTCTTTCTAGTTTTCGTCTACTCTTTCTAGCCTTCGTCTTGATTTCATTCTAATCGAGTCTAGTGAGCATTCGAGCTAGAGATGATGTCATTGAGACTCTGCATCATATGTGTAAGGCGTCAACCCAATCGGGCCTAGCACAGGGCTGAGAAACACACATATAAGAATCGAGTTCTTTTCTGTAGATACTTTTCTTTCTTAGCATTTATCTATTAGTTAAATGACATTCATATGACTCGCTCTATGCAGGTTTCTAACAGTAGATAAATGCTAATCAACTACTTTGCTATCAACGTGTAGACGATACGAAATAATCTACTTCGTTTATTCAGAAAATTCGCAAGAAATTCTTCGAATTACTTTCATCAAATTTACTCAAATTTATCAAATCAATCACTCAATTTTATCATAATCAAACCTATCTATCTATCTTTATCTTTCTCACAATGACACGCGACTCTGAATCAGTCGAGTCACAAACAGCTCGTCTGCTTAGAAGCACTGCTAGTAGACGAGTTTCTCTTATTTCTTTCAATGCTTCAGCGAGATCTCAGAATGTCGCTACTTCATGAGACATCAACATGAGTCAACAACTTCGTCAATGAACTATCGATCAGTCAGACAAGATCATCAAGATGCTGGTCGAGCTAAGAGATTAACGAGACATGACTTTGAAACTCAACGAGCAATGAATCGATTTACAAGTCAATCACATCAAAAGACTTGATGAGCTAAAGATCAATCAAACGATAATAGACACTCAAGAAGAAACTATCATTGAACTACGAGAGAAAGTATTGAGTCTCAAAAAGAAACAGCGTTCAGCGAACCATTCTCGATCTCGACAGTCTACTGAGTCTCGACCTACTACGAATCATCTATCTCAGCAAGATATCGAGTCGCAAGCTTCTATCAAGAATCATACTCGACGAGAGACGTTCAAATCATCGTTCAAATCATTTGCAAATGATCATCATCGATTCTACAAATTTTCGAACTCATCTATATTCACTGATGAAGACGAATCGAGTTGAAAAGATTGAAGAAACAAGATGAATGACAAGCTGATTGTCAATGTCAATCAATTCGATGATGAGATCATCTGTATTATCTACATGATGTCTAGGCTAGAAGATGACGCTGCGAAGCACATCTTCGCTCGACGTCATTTTGATTCTTTGCATTCATTCACTTTGATCTACAAGCTATTCGATCATTTGAAAGAAATATACGATGAACTGAATAAGAATCGAAAGTCTCGACGCGAATACAACGCTCTGAGACAAGCAGACAAGTCTTTCAATGTCTTTTACTTTGACTTTATGAAGCTATTCAACTATCTCGATTATAACGATTGCACTCTGATGAACGATCTTCAGAATAAAATCAACAATCGCTTGCAGAACGCTTTATCAGTCTGTTCAGAGAACTTTATTTCGCTCTCTCGTTTAAAGAAATTTCTTCAAGATGTGAATAATAAACAGCGAGTCAACTATCAGCTACGCAGCGAACGTCGCACTGTCATCGTTAAAGTCACTGTCGTATCTGACAAACGCGCTACTTTCTTGTCGATGACGACTTTGATAATCGATTATGTTAAATCGACTATCTTTTCTATCTTTAAATCAGCGAGATCGTTAATCATCTGCTACATCTGCAAGATCTCGAGTCACTTGTTCAAGAATTGCTCTCAGCTAAACAAGATTAACATCTCTGCTTCTTGAGCTTTCACTTCTTGTCTACATGAAATCGTCATTTCGAAAGATAAAGAGAATGAGAAAATGTCTTCTTTCGAGAATAGCGAGACAAAAAACTAGTGACTTTCATCAAAGACGCAGTGAAAGATGTGTTAATTTCTTCAACGACAAGCATGTCAGATGATCTTTTTGCTTCTGAATCTTTGACTACTGAATGTGTACTTTCTAGCAATGAAATTAGTTACTCATTGAAGTCATTGATTGACATCGAAGCTGCTGACTATTCGTTCATTGATGAAGTGATCGCGCAGATTGTTTGTGATCAGTTGCAAATCGAGTCTCTGACTTTGATCAAAGCGAAGTCAATTCGAGAATTCGACGATCATTATGCTAAGAAACTCATTATTCATGCCATCTATTCGAACCTGACTGTTCAAGATCATACGATTGACACAGCTTCTATGTTGATCACTCGATTAGATCAACATCAAATGATTCTCGAAAAAACATGAATGAACAAAATCGACCTAGTAATTGATATGCGAATCAATTCTCTTCGATTTTCGAATTTCAACCCTACTAGTCAGAAATCGATTGCTCTATTCTCAAGCAATAAATCAATCACGAAACGAAAGAGCTTGACTTCTACTCATATACTGAAGAGATCTTTCACTTTCGTTACATCTCAAACCAGTCAAAACAAGAAGTTCATCGAACAGTTAAAACAGCGTGACGCGACTTTGACTAGCGTCAATTCTAAATCAACGTTCATTCTGAAACCATTCTCTTTCAGTTCAACGAACATAGCAATAATAGAGACAGCGACATATAGAATGTTAGTCAAACGTTCAGACATCAAGATCTTTGCTGTTATCGTCTTGAAAATCGATCGACTCATAACTACAGCTGAAAACAAGTCTGAAGAAGTGAATCTGCATGAGCTTTTCCACGCTGAAGCTCTCAAGCAAGTCAAGATCAAGCTTCTCTCTGAATATCACGACTATCTAGACGTCTTCGATCGAGCAATGATCGATCAGCTATCATCGCATCGTTTCTACGATCACAAAATTGAGTTGACTGATGAAGAAACGTCTTCTCGAAGCAGACTATATCAGATGTTCGATCACAAGCTTCAGAAGATAAAGAAGTATCTGATCGATCATCTAAACAAAGAATTCATTTTCTTCAGCTTCGCATCATACGTCTCGCTCATCTTGTTCATCGAAAAAAAAGACGATAGTCTGCGTTTCTGCATTGATTACAGAAAGCTCAATGCTTTGATCAAACGAAATCGCTATCCTTTGTCATTGATAGACGAGACTCTCGCTCGTATACAAGAAAGCAAGTATCTGACTCGATTGAACATCATTATCGCGTTTAATAAACTTTGTATGCACTCAGGTAGCAAAGATTTGACTATCTTTATTATCTTCTTCGACTCATACAAATATCATGTAATGCTCTTCGAATTAACAAACGAATCGACGTTCTATCAGCACTATATGAACGACGTGTTGTTTGAATATCTACATCAGTTTTGTCAGATCTATCTAGATGACATTATTATCTACAGCAAGATTCTGAAGAAACACAAGCGACATGTATGATTGATCTTGAATAGACTACGAGAAGCTGATCTACAGATAGACATCAACAAGTGCGAGTTTCATGTTCAGAAAACTATCTTTCTAGAACTCTTGATATCAATCGAAGAATTGAAGATGAACTCGCGAAAGATGCAAGCAGTCGTTGATTGATCTACACTCAATAATCTCACTCAGATACAGTTCTTCATTGACTTCTGCAATTTCTATCGACGCTTCATCAAGAACTTTTCGAAGATTGTTCATTCAATGATTCAACTCACTCAAAAGAAGATCATATTTGAATGAAATGAAGTCTGTCAGATCATCTTCAATCATATAAAGAGACATATGATCGAGACTTCTATACTACGTCACTTTGATCAAACTCGTGAGACTATTCTTGAAATCGACTCATTCAACTACGTCAACGATGAAGTTCTCTCTCAATATGATGACGAAGAAGTACTACATTCGATTGTCTTCTATAGCAAGAACATGTCTTCTGCTGAATGCAACTACGAGATATATGATAAAGAACTTCTGATCATCATTTGAGCATTTGAACACTGACGACTCGAACTGAAGCTAACTGACATTTCTATTAAGATGTTCATTGATCATCAAGCGCTCATCTCGTTGATGAAAGATAAAGAGCTGAGCAGACGTCAGATGCGCTGAGTTCAGAAGCTCGCTGACTTCAACTTCAGAATAATGTATCGATCTGACAAACAGAACATCAAGATCGATGCATTAACTCGTCGAGCTGACGTTGTGCTCAGAGATTCAGAAGATGAGCGCGTTCGCTATCAATGAATCACTATTCTGACTTCGAATCGAATGAAAATTGCTGATCTAGAGAAGAACATCAGTGAATCAATCTATAAACAGATTCTTGAGACTAATAAAATCGACGAGAATTGTACGCTACTTCGCGAAGCAATAGCAAGAGATGAGACACAATATGAAGATATCAAATTGAAGAATTGTCGAACTCAGAATGAAATCTTGTATCATGATAATCAGCTATGAGTTTCGTTCAATGAACTTCTACAAATGAACCTGATTCATGAAGTACATGATCAGTCATCGATGAGTTATTCTGATATTCTTAGAACTGTGAAGATCATAAAACGGAATTACTATTGATCATTCATGCGAAAAACGATAAATTGATATATTTGAAACTGCTATATCTGTCAACGTTCAAAGACATCTAAAGATAAATCAAACGACTTGCTTCAATCTCTATCGATATCTGAACAGTGATGGCAGAACATAGTCATGAACTTCATTATTGATCTATTTGATTCGTACGACTATAACGCTATTCTGACTGTCATCTGCAGATTGTCAAAAGAAAGGCATTATATCTCTTGCATCACTGATGATGAAGATATCACAGTCGAAAAAACATCTGAAATGTTGCTTCAATGAATATATTGATTTCACGATTTATCAAACTTCATTGTGTTCGATCGAGATTCTCAGTTCATCTTCATTCTCTGAAAGTTTCTTTGCAAACGACTGAGCATTTTTCTTCGATTGTTCATCGTCTATCATTTTCAGATCGACGATCAAAGCGAATGAGTCAATCAGAACGTCGAAAGATATCTTCGTTTCTTCTGTTCATACATGCAGAATGACTGATTCAAGTGATTGCTCATGATCGAGTTTGTCGACAATAACGTCTTGTCTTCAGTCATCTTCTTGATTCTCTTCTTCATGAATAAGAGCTTTCATTCTCGTATGAGCTTCGATTCTGACATCATCGAGTATAAAAGCACTCGCGAGCGCTTGGAAATCATCAGAGTCGAAGATATATTCAATCACATGAACAAGAAATTGATCTTCGCTCGCGAAGCTCTGATCAAAACACGAGAACGAATGATGAAACAAGCTAACAAGCATAGAAAGAAGATCAATTACAAGATCGAATCAAAGATGTTTCTGAACGAAAGAAACATTGTTACAGCGAGATTCTTCAAAAAGCTAGATGACAAGATGCTCAATTCATTCAAGATCACAGATTTTGTTGACTTCTTCTATAAATTGAAACTATCAGACACTATGCATATACATGATGTATTTCATTCAGAACTTCTTCGTTCTGCCGTCAATGATTCTCTGTCTGATCAGAAGAACGAATTCTCGAGATCAATAGTGGTAAACGATGAGAACAAATGAAAGATCGACGATATATTGAACTCTTAACAATATCGAAAACGACTTCAATATCAAATTAAATGAAAGAGCTATGACAACGATCTCAACTGATATAACGCTGACGACAATGAATTTATGAACGCTCAAGAGATGATTGACAACTTTCATATCAAATATTCGAGAAAAGCGCACTAAGAAATAACATTCATGCGAACATGAATAGTCAAAGAAGAGAGGTAATGTTATGATTCTAGCCTTCGTCTACTCTTTCTAGCCTTCGTCTACTCTTTCTAGCCTTCGTCTTGATTTCATTCTAATCGAGTCTAGTGAGCATTCGAGCTAGAAATAATGTCATTGAAACTCTGCATCATATGTGTAAGACGTCAACCCAATCGGGCCTAGCACAGAGCTGAGAAACATACATATAAGAATCGAGTTCTTTTCTGTAGATACTTTTCTTTCTTAGCATTTATCTATTAGTTAAATAACATTCATATGACTCGCTCTATGCAGATCTCTAACAAGAATAGTTGATTCAAATGATGAGTCTTGAGTTCATGATTACATGTGTCTGAAGAAGTAGTGACTCGTTAATCACGCTGATATACTGAAGAAGCTTGAACTCATCTTCTTTACTTGATGTCAAGTCATACATCTATCTACGTGAAAAATCGAAAGCGCAGAAGAACAATCAGAACGCATTCTCTACTATTGATCAGAGTTAAGCATTGAACAACTGTGATTGCACGTTTATATCAACAATCTATTCAACATCTACATGACACAAGTCAAGAGCAGAATAAAGTTATTTAATACAATCACACTTTATTTTCTCATCATGCACATCTCTCTTTCATCACATATTTCTTTGTTCAATGAATGATAATCATTGAGCAAGAGAACACAGTTTTTGACATTACAATCATAAAAATCACAAGTGCAAAGAAATCATCTTTCATCTTCGTGATCGAGAATCAAAAATCGAAACATCGTTGTATAAAATATCATCAATGAAGAGCAAAGCAAGAACGATGCATTACAACAAACAACACAGACACTCATTAAGAGTTTACTTAAGCATCACGCGCTGAATAGAAGCTATAGATTCATTATTGAATATATAGTCTCAATACTCATTGTTTTGATGACGTGAAGTTGTTTTGTAGTCGATGAGCGATTTTCTTTCTCAGAGAGTTTTGTTCATTTAATATACATAGTATAGTTTTCTTCATAAGTCGAATTTAAATTGATGTCACAAGAGCATATGAATTACAATCACAAATAAATTCTTCTTCAACTTTTGATCTTGCATTCAATCTTCATTTCATTATTTTACTTAATTTTCTACTTATTTTGTAGAGTAGTTCTGTATCGTTCATTCAAGTATCATAATCATAGTGAGTATGAATCAGCTTCTTGATTTGATGTGCAATAAGCTGATTATATTGCATCTGAAGATAAGAAAGAAAGAAAATCATTAAAGTGTTTCATCATTCTTGTTTCTTTGATTCAGAAATGTATTCATCTTTTATTTGCACACTTTGCATGCTGTCAATTTTGTTGTCTCTGATTGAATTGCATTGTTTATCACTGATGATCATTCTTGCGTGTCTTTCATTATCTCTATCATGCTCATTTACATGCAGAATCTATCTTCTTCAATTCAGCATCATAAGATCATTATTAATGTATATTGTAAGAATGTTTCAGTAAAAAGATGCAAGAAATGCATTGAAAAAGATGTTAAATGCATTAAGATCAAATATTCTGTTGATAAGAACTCAAAAAAATGCGCACTATGCGCAATATTTGAAGCAAACTGTCAGTATGAATCATAAGTATAATATTCAATAACTTCAAGATATGAAAATTAAATGATTAATTGATGCTTTTTAAAGCACTTGAAAGCGACTCGATGCTCATTTCTGTCAGCTCTGCTTTCTCTTCGTCTGACTTAAGTACTTCTTCATCTAACTTAAACTCTTTTCATGTCAAGATTACATCTGATTTCAAGTTTGATTTTATCACTTCTGTCTTTTCACCACTTTGTTTAAGCTCTTTTTCTTCTCAATCTTATGCAAGTTTCTCTTTGTTCATTGTTGCATCTGATTCTGAGTTTGTAATTGAGAAGATGATGATCATCTCTTGCGATCTTTCTTTTAATTCAGCTCAGAAACAAATGTTTCTTGAATTTGAAGAATATATTGAGAAGAAGCTATGTTCTCTCATTCTTGATATCAAGATAAACAAAGATGACATCAGCAAAATGAAGAAGAATGTTGAAGATGTGACTATTAATTGCAGAGAGATGCAAAAGCAAATGATAATACAAGAAATTCAAATCAATGATTTGCTGTATTGAATTATAAGACAGAATAAAATTATTGAAAATCTGCAAAAGCAGACTGAAAAGTATGTTTTTCAATTGATTTTCATAACTCAGACGTGAGAAACTTTAATGCTTTTCAATAAAGTCAAAGCAATGCTCTTCTTGTTATGATTTTTCTCTTCATCTCTGTCTTTATTCTCGTCTGATTCATTCTCATTTAATTCATTTCTATTAACAGCTGTCTTTGAGTCAATCAGAATAAACTCATCTTCATTTGCATCATCTTCAACGTCAATCACAACAATTATGCAGTCTATCAGCGAAAAGATGAAAAAAGCAGTGAGCTTTAATATGAGCTTCTTATCTCACTCATTCTGTCAATATGATAGCTTGTGCATGTTTTGTGCTATCTGATTAATAAATGCAAGAGTTTACTTTTATTAATCTTTGAATTTTCGAGAAAGTGAAAGCTGAATGATACACATATTATATGAAACTCATAAGTTATTCATGTATTAATTTCTGCATCTACTAGCGACTTTTAAACTGTTGAGTCGAGTATTGATGAGAATGATTAAGCAAGAAAGTCTTGTTTTTCTTTTCTTTTTTTCTTCTTAGTGATAGTTAAATAATTATCAATCTTTTTACTTCGTTTTATGCATACTTGTGATCTTTTATGATGATGTTAATGACTTACTTTCGAGCTTGATGAGATGTTTGCGATGAAAGAATCTCAATAAAGTCTTGCAGTTATCAAGACAGTCTGATGATTTTCAGATATTTTCTGAAGCTTTAAAGTTCTTTCAACTAAGCAGATATTGCAACTGATCATTCTGTATGCAACTATTCAGTATGTCATTAATCTTTTAGCTTTTATGTATTTCTTTCTTTAACTTAAGATTCTTCATCAGCATTTCATTTGATTTCTTTTCTTTCAAGTAGAATGATTTCAGCAAGCTAACATTGAATATTGAATGTATGCATGTCTTTAAAAATAGTTTCAAATGATAGATTTGTCTGCTCAGATGATTTAGAATTCTATATGATTCATATTTTTTAACTTCAAGTTTCTTGAAAAACTTCTTGATTTGAATGTTCTTGACGTTTAATCATATCAATTAATTGATGAAATACATTTTAGCAGAGTGTTTTTTGTTATGCTGAGTTACATAATCAACATTTGTCTCTGCAAGTCTGTAGCAAAGATTCTCATGCAGTCTTTTTATTTTCATTATGTAGTTTATGATTAACTCTGATTTCTTTGAATGACTCTTGATGCTGAACTTCATTCTTAAATGTTTTTCTGTGACTGCAAAAATGATGTTATCAACGTTGCAACGTGAACGCTGTTATTGTAGAAGAACTTAATCATTGCAAGAAGATGAACTCAATAATTTTGAACATTATTGCAGTACATTTGAAAATAAGTCTTGAGAGTTTGATTTTGTCTTTCAATTTGATCATTAATGCAAGAATGAAACATAATGCTAAGTTTTCGCTTGATCAGAAGATGATAGCACAGCGATGTTCAAAAGTGTGATGTAAATACAAAATCTCTGTCAGAGACTATATCATCAAAAGTCTTGTGATATTGAACTACTCTGTTAAGAAAAAGATTGATCAGATTAAAAGCAATCATTGTCTTTTAAGTAAAAATGTAGTGCATCATCTTGAAAAGATGATTGACTACAATCATAATGCTGTCGTAGAAGACATCTGAGACGCTTGTGCTGTCAGAAAGATCAATGATGAAGTTCATGATAATGCTTTCTCATACTTTTCAAGAAGCAAGCAGACTATTCAGAAACTTTCAGATTCTGTGATGTAATGTTTTATGTTGCTGACATATTCTACAGATTTTGCAGTATTTCTTAATATTCTTATTTGCAAACGATCAGTTGAAGATTCATCGAACAAGCTTTAAACATCTTTGAAAATCAAGATGTTTTGCAAGAAAGCTGTCATAATGTCGTTTCATGATTTTCATTCTAAATTCATTTTGTGCAGAAACATAAATGAATTCTCGAAATATTATGATGTTATCTATAATTTTCTTAAATCAGTTAATCATGAAGATGCTGAAGTCAATTTCAGTATCATGCATGCTTTAGCTTTTCTTTTTCATTAATTCTTGTACTGTGATAACAAGATGATTCATTTTCTGCTCTTTAAAAATCAGTTAAGTCAGATTCTTGAAAGAATAGCTTGCAAAGTCAGTAAAGCTTGAAGTCAGAATGTCATTTCATATCAACTTTGAGTTAAAGCATTTATGAATTCTTGTGCTTTCAAAGACTGCGTCAAGTGTCTCATCTGAATTGTTCTGATTCATGATCAAAGAGTTTATTAATGTATTTATCTTCTTTTTCATGATTAAATCTTCATTCTTTTCAGCAGAATGATGCATAGTCAAATTCGCTCGTTGATTCATGATCAAACATTTGTTCTTTTTAGCAAAACATTACATAGTTGAATCTCTGCTCTGACTCATGATTAAACATTCGCTCTCTTTGACAAAATGACACATAGTCAAATCTCTGCTCTGATTCATGATTAAACATTCGCTTTCTTTGACAGAACGACGCATGATTGAATCTCTGCTCTGATTCATGATTAAACATTCATTCTCTTTAGCAGAATGACACATAGTTAAACTCACTTGCTGACTTATGATCAAACATTTGCTCTTTTCAGCAGAACAACACTTGATCGAACTTGCTCACTGATTCATGATCAAACAATCGCTCTTTTCAGCAGAGAAATTTACTTTTCTGCATTTTTATTTCATTTAAATAATATTTCTTTTAATCTCAGTGACAGTAATGTTCTTGCAAAAGTCAATGTTTTCTCTAGTTTCAATAACAGTAATAAACGTTGACTTTATATTTTTGTAAAGACATGTATTCTTCTGACGAGAAATAATGACGTTTTGAAATCATCATTGAAACTTTTCATCAGCAGTTGAGAGTTTCTTCAGAGTCTGAGAAACTTCTCTGATTCTTTTTGCAGATGCTGATAAGTTGATGATTTTTTCAAATGATTTAACAATTATCTTTTCATGATTTCTGATGCTCAGAGTTCTGAACTGTCAAGTGAAAATGATGAGCGTTGACACTGATTGATCTAAAAGATTCTTCAAGAGTTCTCTTATATATGCTAAGTTATGATTGAACTTTCTCTTGTCTGCATCAAAATTTTTCTTGTAGTCAAGTCTTTTTGATGAATCATCAACAGAATTACTCACTTTCTTTTGATAAAAGATCTTGAAGTTGTACACAGTAAGCTTGTTAACTCACTTCATCTGTCTTTGAAAGAGCTTGATTATTATCATGAAGTGTTGAAGATTTGCATGATTGCTGATTACATTTATTTGATGTCAAGTCTCTTTCAGATAATATCTTCAATGATTTATGCTTTCAATGATCATCAGCATTTCTTGATCATGTACATCATAGTTTCATTCAGTTGATTGTCACTTTCTCAATCAGATGACTATTGAGTGTCAATGTATATTCTCAAGTGTAACATTTATTTGTTGAAACATCATTGTTCTTTCTGCAAATTCAAAGACATTTATCTTCAATCTTATGACTTTTGCAAAATTAAAGTGCTGAAGAACAAGATTTTAAGCAAAGATGACTTTCAGTTTCTGAAAAGCATTTCAAGCACTGTCAGTTGACTTAATTTGCTTCGTTTAATCTTTGAGAATGTGTCTCTTCTTTGCATTAGAAAAGAGCTCTGTTTTAAGATGATTAATCAAGAATGAGACTATTTTTGAATAATCCTTTATGAATCAACGATAAAAGTTAACAAAGTTGAGAAATGTTTGAATTTCTTTCATCATTCTTGATTGTGATCAATCTTGAATGATTTGCACTCAATTCTTCTTCATTGAAATTTCTTTTTTTTTCTTTTTATATTCTAGAAAGAATAACTTCTTCTTGAAGAATTCGCATTTGAAGAGCTTGATGTAAAGCTTTAAAGTCTGCAATTTTTCAAGAATTTATTATAGATGTTGAACATGCTTCTTACGAATTTTGCTGAATATTAGAATGTCATTCAGATAAATGAAACAGATGATATTGAGACAATTCAAACAAAGTTTGATTCATATAGATCTGAAAGAAAGTTGATGCATTAATGAGATCAAAGAGCATCATGAGATATTTGTATAAGTCAAATCTCGTATGAAATGTCATCTTTCATTCATCTTCTTCTCATATGCAAAATTTGTTGAATGCGTTCTTGATGTTAAGCTTGATAAAAAACATGACATCTGCAAGATGATTTAAAGCTTCATTGATCAGTAAAAGAGAACATTTATTCTTGAGAGTGATGACGTTGAGTTCTCAATAATCAATACATAATCGCAACGTTTCATTCTTTTTGAGTGTAAAAAGCATAAACGTCTCAGTTGAAGAAATGAAGTATTGTATCATGTCTGCTTGAAGCTGTTTCTCAATATATATCTTCTGTACAATGAGTTCAATTGCAAAAAGATTGTACAAGAGATTTCAGAGAATAATATGATTCTTCTTATTGCAAATAGCATGATTGTAAAATTCATGAATTGAAAGAACTTTGCTTTTTTGAGTGAAGAAAATCACGAAATTCGCGAATTTCTTTGAAACACTTAAGAATTGATTGATTATTAATTCTTATGCTGTGTGAATCGAGAATTTTCTTCTGTCACTTAGAGATTCAGAGAGTTGTACAGAGCATCTAAAAGTGATTGAATGTATATTCAAACACTTAATTACTTGAAATCTTGAGATAATTGATTGCTTGAGACTTTTCATTCTTTCTGACAATTACATCTGCAAAAGAACTTAAATGTGACTTTTCTTACAAAGTTAAATTGATGAATATTGTACATAAGAAGACTTGACGTGAGTATGAGAATGTATTTCATTGACTATGAATGATGTGTATCTGTGAGACTAGCTTGCAAGATTAGATCGAAAGAAACTAATGAGTGAATAAAGATAATGATTTAACAGAAGATGAAAACTCTGTCTTTCTTAGCAATTAGTTCTATCATCAATAAAGTGCTATTTTATTATCTTTTACTATGCAGTTTCATGTAAAGAAATCTCGTCACTTCACAGTTTTAATTGCTTTATTTGCATAAAGCTGCTCAGTAAGAAATGTTGAACATGCAGTGATTCACTAAAAGTTGCATGATCAAAAGAAGCAACAACTTCTTTTACATTGAAAATTTATCATTTTATCAAAACAGATCTGAGAATCATGCATTTAAACATGCAGATGAAAAGTTCAAGTTGCAAGAATTTAATGAATAAACAGATTATATTTTTCGTTGATTAACATGTGAAGTACATCAACAGTTAAAGAATCTGAAAACACAGAACATGCTGTTTATCTTGTGACTTTATATATCAAAACTCAAGCGAGAAACTTGATCAACATCTGATCATCAATGTCAACATAATGATGATCACTATTGAAGTAATGCACGCAAACGTGTTAATTAATCTTGCAAGCTTAAAGAATAAAGCATTATGAACTACAACTTCTTAATGTTCTGACTGCGAAACTGTGAAGACTTTATGATCATGACATGATCTAATTTCATCATGAAAAAAGAGAAGCTGCGATGATTTGCATTATACTTGTCAAAGAAGTCTTGCAATCAATGACGAGATCATGTGATGAGCATGCACAATCATGATAAGAAACTCAACTGAAAGTATTACACTGAATACTTGCATGCTAAATTTAGCAATTCTGAAATTTGCAACTTTCAAACAAAATGTTAACTTGAGACTGCAAAGCAGTGAATCAATCAGAGCATCGCGAATTTCAAGAAATATTTCATCAGACTGTATACAGATCTGAACTATCATATATTCAATGAAATTTGCATGATGTACTTGTAAATAAAGATTAATAAAATCATTATGAATGAGTTTCTTTGCATTTCATACATTTTTATCAATTATGTTGATCTGCTAAAGCATCTTATAAACATTGACTTGCATTTGCAAGACACTGACACATTGTCAAAGTTAAATTCGCAGCAAGATAAAAATGTATCATCTCAGAAGAAATCTTGATTCTTGCATGAAAAGATGAAGTCTGTCGCTGCAACAGAGACTTTGAAGTTCTTTGCTTCAAGCACGCAGTTTAAGAATAATGCAACATTCAAGTTCAGTGAATTCAAGCAAAATGCTGTTTCATTCAATCTTACATGCTGATCATGCAAGAAGATGAAACATAAGATTAATAATTTAATGTGTTTCAATTATACATTCAGACAAGAGACTTGCAATCATAACAAAAAGATGAAAAAAGAGAAAGTCTGATGTTCATCATCAAATCATTAAATATAACTACGAAAAGATGATTGTCATGTGCATTGATGATATCAGTACTGACAAATGTTTCTGAGAAAATGCATAAAGCTCACTGTTTTATTGACTCTGAAGTCAAGTGAAACTTTATATTGCAATCATGAGTAAAAGAGCATAAATTATTAAAGAATCATGCAACTCTGAAACATATTCAAACAATTAATAATCATTAAATTCTCTGCTATGATACACATCAGATTGATAATGAGTTGATCAATCATAAGAAAGTTTGTAAGAGCTGAAACATTGAGTTTCATACTGTGAACATGCAAGAATATGATATAATTCTTGATTATTCATAATTGAATAAAATCAACTTGAATATTCGCTGATGCAAATATCACTGATTATATTGAGAAAACAGCACTCAGCATGCAAAGCAAAAACAAGTTAATCTGTGCAAGATATTGAAATTTGTTGAACTGACAATGCTTGCAGCTAAGAAAAGAAGAGAGACTTATGTAGCTCTGTTCTATCAACTGCTATCTACAGATAATTTATCACAGAATGCAGATTATCATACTGCAAAATGCAATGCATTTCAAGCGAAAGAATCAGAGATACTCTCTGTTATTCAAGATTTCAAGAAAGTATTTTCTGAAATTCTCTTTGATAGTTTGAACATGCATAATCAGATGAAACATTTCATTAATCTGATAAAGAGCAAAATGTCTTGCATTGAATCTATTTATAAGATAACACAAGATGAGTTCACTGTGATATGAAATTATTTAAACAGCATGTTAAAGAAGAAATGAATTTGTTCATCAAGTAATTCTGCACAAGCATCTGTATTGTTTGTAAAGAAGTTGAATGAAAGTCTTCATTTATGCATGAACTATCATGATCTCAATGAAATAATAATAAAGAACAATTACTCATTGTCTCTACTGTCTGAGACGCTGAATCGCTTTGCTCATGCAAGACACTTTATCAAAATTGATATTTGCAACGTTTATCATCACATTTGAATTCACAAGAACAATGAATGAAAAATGATTTTTCATACATGTTATGATAAGTTTGAATATCAGATGATGCTCTTTAAACTGACAAATGCTTCTGCAATCTTTTAGTTTTATGTAAATCATGCACTTAAGTCATTTGTGAATATTTGCTGCATGATATATCTGAATGATATCTTAATATACTCTGAGATGAAAGAGCAGCATTGAGAGCATGTGTGCAAGATTCTTCGCACGCTACTGAAATATTAACTGTATGTCAAGCTGTCAAAATGCACTTTCAATCATAGTGAAATTATCTTTCTGAGATTCATGATAAAGTAAAGAAGTATTCAGATGAATTAGTTTTATATCAATGTAATCACTAGCTGATTTAAGCTTGAGTTTGCAAAGAATATTCTTGTATTCTTAAGATTTGCAAGATTTTATTGACAATTTATAAAAAAGTTCTTTTAAATCATTGCATTCTTAACAAATTTAATCAAGAATGCGAAGAAAAAAGCAATGCATTTATTCTTTGTAATAATGTTGAAAGCAAGAAAAGCTTTTGAAAGATTGAAAACAATCTTTGTCAATACTTTTATTTTGAAACACTATGATTGAGATGCAGATTTTCATATGAAGATTAATGCATTCAATCATGAAGTTGAAAACATGCAGAAACTGATCATGTTGAATTGAATCATTAAGATTGAGTCGAGTTTTCAACTCGTTAAGACTTGATTCGAGTCAGAATTCTTGACTTCATTATTTAAGTTGAGTCAGAAGATTGAGATCAAGTATTGACTTAAAATTTTCAATTTGACTCATCAAGACATGAAGTGAAGTACTACTAATATTTATCTGAGTGTCTGATAATGCAACAGAATAATGCAATTGATTGAAGAAAATTCATGCTTGTTTCTTTACTACTGCTAATTTGAGATCACTATTATTTCATCATCTTTCTTCTTCTTCTTCTTCTTCTTCTTGTACTTCTTCTCATACTTCTTCTTGTACTTCTTCTTGTACTCATTCTCATTCTCAATCATATCTGCATCATCATTTCTCTTGCTAAATTTCATCTTCTTATCATCATCATCAATCTCAATGATATCATCAGATTCATCATCTGATGAATCTAGTGAATTAACTATCTTTTGATCAATCGCATTTTTTTCATTCAAAAATGCGCTCATAAATTTGCTGAATTCTTGTATGACATCTGAATCATTCATCATCTTCAATTCATTCAATTCTTCATGATGTAAAATGCGTTGCTGAATTAGTTCAATAGTAGATATTATGTATCTTGACATGTTTTCTTCAAGTTCATCTTGTTGTGCAATAGTTTAATGCATACATTAGTCTTATCTTTCACATCAAACACAGTACATACATCAACAGTAGAAGTAGTATTGAACATCATCTTCATGACTATTGCTTCAAGCTTCGCTCGCTTTGCAGTCTTCTTCTCTCTCATCTTCTTCATCAAATTCGTCTTGAAGCATTGAGCTATTATACAATCAGCTTTTGAAACACATATGCATTACTCAAATGCATTATCATGTAAACTCTTTCTCACTCGATCATTCGTGATCATATTTCGCATATTGTTCTTCATTTTCATCTGCTTCGCTTTGATGACTTTCTGATAAATGCTGATGCTTCTCAATTTGATGAGTTGTTTATGTTACAATTCTAGCCTTCGTCTATTCTCTCTAGTCTTCGTCTTGATTTCATTCTAATCGAGTCTAGTGAGCATTCAAGCTAGAGATGATGTCATTGAAACTCTGCATCATATGTGTAAGACGTCAATTCAATCAAGTCTAGCACAGAGCTGAGAAACACACATATAAGAATCGAGTTCTTTTCTGTAGATACTTTTATTTCTTAGCATTTATCTATTAGTTAAATGACACTCATATGACTCGCTTTATGCTGGTCTCTAACAGTAGATAAATGCTCATCAACTACTCTGCTATCAACGTGTAGATGATACGAAATAATCTACTTCATTTATTCAGAAAATTCGCAAGAAATTCTTTGAATTACTTTCATCAAATTTATTCAAATTTATCAAAATCATCAATTTCTCATTATCACAATCTATCTATCTTTATCTTCTTATCATGATACGCGACAACGAGTCAGTCGAGTCACGAACAGCTTGCTTGCTTAGAAGCACTGCAAATAGACGAGTTTCTTTACTATCTTTCGATGCTTCAACTGAAGCTAAAAACGTCAAGATCTCATGAAACATCAAGATCAAAGAACAACTACGTCAGTGAGTTCTTGATCAGTTGAACAAGATCATCAAGATGTTAGATGAGCTAAGAGATCAATGAGTCATGATTCTGAAATGCAATGAACACTGAATCATTCTACAGATTGAACATACTCAGAGACTGAAACAGCTAGAGATCAATCATGCAATCATGAACACTTTAGAAGAGATAAACATTCAACTACGAAAAAAGATGTTGATTCTTCAGAGAGAACAGTCGTCAGCGAATCAGTCTCAATCTCGACAAGATATCGAGTCGCAAGCTTTTATTGAGAATCATACTTGACGAGAGACGTTTAAATCATTGTTCAAATTATTCGTAAACAATTATCATTGATTCTACAAATTTTCAAACTTATTTATATTCACTGATGAAGGTGAATTGACTTAAGAAGACTGAAGAAACAAGATGAATGACAAGCTGATTGTCAATGTTGATCAATTTGATGATGAGACTATCTGTATTGTCTACATAATGTCTAGACTAGAAGATGACGCTGCGAAGCACATCTTCGCTTGATGTTGTTTTGATTCTTTGAATTCATTCACTTCAATCTATGAGCTATTCGATCATTTGAAAGAAATATACGATGAACTGAATAAGAATCGAAAGTCTTGACGTGAATACAACGCTCTGAGACAAGCAGACAAGTCTTTCAATGTTTTCTACTTCGACTTTATGAAGCTATTCAGCTATCTCGATTATGATGATTGTATTCTGATAAACGATCTTCAGAATAAAATCAACAATCACTTGCAGAACGCTTTATCAGTCTGTTTAGAAAACTTTACTTCGCTTCTTCGTTTAAAGAAATTTCTTCAAGATGTAAATAATAAACAGCGAGTCAACTATCAGCTACGCAGTGAACGTCGCACTGTCATCGTCAAAGTCACTGTCGTATCTGACAAATGCACTACTTCGTTATCAGTGATGACTTTGATAATTGATTATGTTAAGTCTATCATCGTTTCTATCTCTGAATCAGCAAGATCATCTATCATCTGCTATATCTGCAAGATCTCGAGTCACTTGTCAAAGAATTGTTCTCAGAACAAGATCAACACTTCTGCTTCTCAAGCTTTCATTTCTCGTCTACATGAAATCATCATTTCGAAGAATAAAGAGAATAAGAAAATGTCTTCTTTCAAGAATAGCGAGGCAAAAAACTAGTGACTTTCATCAAAGACGCGATGAAAGATGTGTTATTTTCTTCAATGATGAGCATGTCAGATAACTCTTTTGCTTCTGAATCTTTGACTACTGAATGTGTACTTTCTAGCAATGAAATTAGTTACTCATTGAAGTCATTGATTGACATTGAAGCTGCTGACTATTCGTTCATTGATGAAGTGATCGCGCAGATCATTTGTGATCAGTTGCAAATTGAGTCTCTGACTTTGATCAAAGCGAAGTCAATTCGAGAATTCGACGATCATTATGCAAAGAAACTCATTACTCATGTCATTTATTTGAATCTGACGATTCAAGATCACATGATAGACATTGCTTCTATGTTGATCACTTGATTAAATCAACATCAAATGATTCTTGAAAAAACATGAATGAACAAAATCAATCTAGTGATAGATATGCAAATCGATTTTCTTCGGTTTTCAAATTTCACTCATAGTCAGAAATCAACTGTTCTATTCTCAAGCAATAAAACAATCACGAAACAGAAGAGCTTGAATTCTACTCATATACTGAAGAGATTTTTCACTTTTTTTACATCTCAATTCAGTCAGAAATCACTCTCTTTCAGTCACAACAAAAAGTTCATTGAACAGTTAAAATCGCGTGACGCGACTTTAACTAACGTCAATTCTAAATCAACGTTCAGTCTGAAATCATTCTCTTTCAGTTCAATGAACATTGTAATGATAGAGACAACAACATATAGAATGTTAGTCAAACAATCAGACGTGAAGATCTTTGCTTTCATCATCTTGAAAATCGATCAACTCATAACTACAGTTGAAAACAAGTCTGAAGAAGTGAATCTGCATGAGCTTTCACACGTTGAGACTTTCAAGGAGGTTAAAGCTAAGCTTTTCTTCGAGTATCATGACTATCTAAACGTGTTCGATCGAGCGATGATCAATCAGCTTTCATATCATCATTTCTATGATTACAAAATTGAGCTGATTGATGAAGAAATATTCTCTAGAAGCAGACTTTATCAGATGTTTGATCACAAACTTCAGAAGATAAAGAAGTATCTGATCGATCATCTAAACAAAGAATTCATTTTCTTCAGCTTCGCATTATACGTTTCGCTCATTTTGTTCACTGAAAAGAAGAACGAAAGTCTACGTTTCTGTGTAAATTATAGAAAGCTCAATGCTTTGATCAAACGAAATCACTACTCTTTGTCATTGATAGACGAGACTTTCGCTTGTATACAAGAAAGCAAATATCTGACTCAATTAAACATCATTGTCACGTTCAACAAGCTACATATGCATTCAGATAACAAAGATTTGACTATCTTTATTACTTTCTTTGACTCATACAAATATCATGTAATGCTCTTTGAATTAATTAACGAATCAACGTTCTATCAACACTATATGAACGACGTGTTGTTTGAATATCTACATCAGTTTTGTCAGATCTATTTAGATGACATTATAATCTACAGCAAGACTTTGAAGAAACATAAGCGACATGTATGATTGATCTTGAATAGACTACGAGAAGCTGATCTACAGATGAACATAAACAAATGCAAGTTTCATGTACAAGAGATCATCTTTTTAGAACTTTTGATATTCATCGAGAGACTGAAGATGAATTCTCGAAAGATACAAGCAGTTGTTGAATGATTTACATTCAATAATCTCACTCAGATTCAGTTCTTCATTGACTTCTGCAATCTTTATTGACGTTTTATCAAGAATTTTTTGAAGATTGTTCATCTCATGATTCAACTTACTCAAAAGAAGATCATATTTGAATGAAATGAGATCTGTCAGACAGCATTCGATCATATGAAGAGACGTATGATTAAGACTTTTATACTTCGTCACTTTAATCAAACTCATGAGACTATTCTTGAAATTGACTCATTCAACTACGTCAATGATGAAGTTCTGTCTCAATATGATAATGAAGAAATACTACATTTGATTGTCTTCTATAGTAAGAACATGTCTTCTGCTGAATGCAACTACGAGATATATGATAAGAAACTGCTGATTATAATTTGAGTCTTTGAGCATTAATGACTTGAACTAGAGCTAACTGACATTTCTATCAAGATGTTTATCGATCATCAAGCGTTCATCTCATTGATGAAAGACAAGAAGTTAAGCAGACAATAGATGCGTTGAATTTAGAAGTTCGCTGATTTCAACTTCAAGATAATGTGTCGATTTGACAAACAGAACATCAAGATCAATGCATTAACTCGTTGAGTTAATGTCGTGCTCAGAAGTCTTGAGAATGAGCGTGTTCACTATCAAAGAATCACTATTCTGATATTGAATCAAATAAAAATTGCTGATCTAAAGAAGAACATCAGTGAATCAATTTATAAACAGGTTCTTGAGACTAATGAGATCGACAAGAATTGTACGTTACTTCGCGAAGCAATAGCAAGAGATGAGACACAATATGAAGATATCAAATTGAAGAATTGTCAAACTCAGAATGAAATCTTGTATCATGATAGTCAGCTATGAGTTTCGTTCAACGAGCTTCTACAAATGAATCTGATTCATGAGATGCATGAACAATTCTCAGTAAATCACTCTGACATTCTTAAAACTGTGAAGATCATAAAACGAAACTACTATTAATCTTTCATGCGAAAGACAGTAGATCATTATATTTGAAACTGTTATATCTGTCAACGCTCGAAGATGTCTAGTGATAAATCAAATGAACTGCTACATTCTTTATCAATATTCGAACAGCAATGACAGAACATAGTCATGAACTTCATTATTGATCTATCTGATTCATACGACTACAACACTATTGTGACTGTCATCTGCAGATTGTTAAAAGAAAGACATTATATTTCTTGCATCATTGATGATGAAGATATCACAGTCGAATGAACAGCTGAGATGTTAATTCAGTGAGTATATTGAACTCATAATTTATCAAGCTTCATTGTATTCAATCGAGATACTCAGTTCACTTTCATTCTCTGAAAGTCTCTTTGCAAACGACTGAGCATTTCTCTTTGATTGTTCATCGTCTATCATCTTCAGATTGACGATCAAAGCGAACGAGTCAATCAGAATGTCAAAAGATATCTTCATTTCTTCTGTTCATACATGCAGAATGACTGATTTAAGTGATTGCTCATGATCAAGTTTGTCAATAATAATGTCTTGTTTTCAGTCATCTTCTTGATTCTCTTCTTCATGAATAAGAACTTTCATTCTCATATGAGCTTCAATTCTGACATCATTGAGTATGAAAGCACTCACGAACGCTTGCAAATCGTCAGAGTCAAAGATATATTCAATCACATGAACAAGACATTAATCTTCGCTCGCGAAGCTCTGATTAAAACATAAGAACGAATGATGAAAGAAGCTAATAAGCATAGAAAGAAGATCAATTATGAGATTGAATCAAAGATGTTTCTGAACGAAAGAAACATCATTACAGCGAGACTTTTCAAAAAGCTAGATGACAAGATGCTTGATTCATTCAAGATCACAGACTTTGTTGACTTCTTCTATAAATTGAAACTATCAGACACTATGTGTATACATGATGTATCTCATTTAAAGCTTCTTCGTTCTGCTGTTGATGGCTCTCTGTCTGATCAGAAGAATAAATCTTCAGAATCAATAGTGATAAACGATGAGAACAAATGAGAGATTGACGATATATTGAACTCTCGATGATATCAAAGACGACTTCAATATCGAGTTAAATGAAAGAGCTTTGACAACGATCTCAACTGATATAACGTTGACGACGACGAATTTATGAACGCTCAAGAGATGATTGACGACTTTCATATCAAATATTCAAGAAAAGCGCACTAAGAAATAACATTCATGCGAACATGAATAGTCAAGAAAGAAGAATAATTTTATGATTCTAGTCTTCATCTATTCTTTCTAGTCTTCGTCTTGATTTCATTCTAATCGAGTCTAGTGAGCATTTGAGCTAGAGATGATGTCATTGAAACTCTGCATCATATGTGTAAGACGTCAATTCAATCGAGTCTAGCACAGAGCTGAGAAACACACATATAAGAATCGAGTTCTTTTCTGTAGATACTTTTCTTTCTTAGCATTTATCTATTAGTTAAATAACACTCATATGACTCGCTCTATGCTGATCTTTAACAGTTTATAAAAAGTCACTTAATCTGCACTTTGTTTGATATAAAGAGTTTTCTGATTTTCATTTCATCTCATTGCATGATTTCTACTTGCAATTGACTGCAACTCGATTAATAAATTGAACATTCTGCGATTTTGATTAGTCTCAATGATAATGCATATAAATAAAGCATAACAATCTTCTTATCTGATAGTGATGTTGAAGTGCTTTTTCTAATAAACTTAGTCACAATAAATGAATGCAATGAATAAATGTGAAGCGTAGAAAAAGTTAAAGTTAGAATAAATCTTTGACATAAATAAAGTTAGAATTAGAATAAATGTAAGATGAGATGTAAATAAAATTAAAGTTAAAGCTGAATGTTAGAATTTATTCATCATCTTTGAGCTGCAATCAACACATTCATCATATTAGTGCTAATATCAAAACATTCATCATATTAATTCTACTACAAACACAGTCAACAGTCATCATCTCTTGTTTACACATCATTTCTTGTTTACATCATACTTCACTTTGCTCTCACTCAACTCAATAGTCTCAATTTTTCATTTTGTTGTCAGTTAACATACATCATGACTTGTTGCAAGCAAACAGATAATGCATTTAGATAATGCATTTCTTGTTGCACATTGCTGATAGACTTGATATAGAACGAAAGTTTAAAGATGCATCATGTGATGATTTGAGAATCTTAACTCGTGATGATATGACATCAGATAATCGAATCATGAACGAATCAAGAGCAGACTTCAAGACTTTATCTGAAAGTAAGATTAATAAAGTTCAGAAGATAATGCAAACAAATAATGCATAAAGCTATCAACAGCTAGTTTATCATGATAGTCAAAGAGAAAATGAAAGTCAGAAATCATCGCACTTCGAGAGATACATTATTATCAAAGAGATGCGAATTTGTTGATATTGAAGATCTCATTCAAAAGAATAGTTCATGAAATCACGCAGAATAAGACTGATATGAACAAGATGAATCAGAAAATGAGCGATGCAAACTATAAAATTCAGACTTTGACACTGCTTACTCTTCAGAAGATCACAGAAGTGTTTCTATGTGAATTTCTTATCAGTAAGTGCATTACTCATTTGCATTATCATTGATGTTTTACAACACTTACTGATATAATGCTTTATATATGCAGATAGCAATCTTCTTGCTATTCATGTCAAACGAGTAATTCTTCAGCAGAAAGATTTGATATTCATGAAAACTTTGATGTGTAATCTTGAAATTCAGTTGAGTGCTCAATGAAAATAACATTCATGATATCTTAATCAGATCAAGTTATTTAGCAGAGCAATACACTTTATGAACTGCATTATCTTTTTGCATTATCTTGTAACTGTGTTATTATACTACATACATTGACAATGCAAAAGCAACTTCAAATGAAATGATATTAAACATTTAAAAATTAATAAAACATAAAACATTTTGCAAATCTGTCTTGAAAGAATCATCAGATTCATCAATCATGTTATCTTTATCTTCTTCTCTGCAATAAATATCTCATGCTTCGATGATAGTTTTTTCAGAATTCAAGTTCATGATACGATTATAATACTTAAGAAGCATTATTTGTTCAACTGATTCTGAAGTCATTTGTGATCAATTTCATTAACAAACTCTTTTTACAAGATTGAATGTTCATTCAATATTTATAAAGAATATTAAACATGAAAGAACATTCTTAGTCATTTAAGTCAATCTTGAATAGTTCAAGACGTTGTTTCTTCAATACTTTCATGTTGAAAACTTCTTGACAATAGCATCAGTGCAAAAATATTGATCATCTTCACTAATAAATACAGAGCGACGTTGAGTTCTTTGAAGAAGAATTCATGTAATCATCACAACAAATTATAACATTGTTAATAAATGATTAATTGCATTATCATATTGCATTATCTGATCAACATCACTAGTCACTTGCGCTCTGACTTCTGTAGTTGTAGTTTTCTCTTCATAATGATGATAAAAATAGTTCTTGAACTCTTTTTGATACTTGTTGTAATAAAAATGAGAATCATTCTCATTTACATTTCAATCTTGATATAAATTCAGCTTTTAAGTAGAATTTAAAATCATAGTGAGATTGTATATTAATTCATCTTTGTTCTTCATTTTGAAATAGTACTTTGCAAGCTTGTTAAAAGTTAGTTTGCAAGCTTGAAGAACAAGTGCTTGTGAAGTACATGCATTATTGCGTACTATCATTTCAATAACATTGAGATGATTGAAAAAAGCATTAAACATTTGAAATTTTAAATATATGTTAACATTGATGATTTTAAATATGATCAAAGTTAGCTCGTAGAAAGAATTTAACATGTTGTCAATAAGTAATACTAGTAATCATTCATTCTTCTTTAATTAAATAGCTTAAATCTTTGCATTTATCAAGAATTTCTTGACTCATATATTGATCATGTCACGCGATTGATATGCACATTGAAGCATCAAATAAGTAAAGTTTCAGCGAATGTAAATGTCTTGTATCAATTTTCAAGATCTTGTGACTTAAAACTTTAAAAAGCAAAGCTTTCATTGAAAAGAACTGTTGATGACAATAGTAAGAGCATGAATCTGTTTCACTGATTAGTAAATGCATTATCTTTTTGCATTATCAACTTAATAAATATCTTCATGATAACAGTGCAAAAATCATTACTTGTGATTACATTCTCGACTTGATCATCATTCAATGATACAACGAGATTGTTGTTCAAAGTCTTTGATTCAATAACTTTGATAAATTCTTGAGTCATTAGATTGATGATATGAGTCATACAAGATATCAAGTTTTGTGCTTTATCTCATAAAATATCACGTCAACTAAGCACTCTTTGAAACTTCTTCTTTAAAGTATCATTGTTGCTTGCATTATCAATAACAAAATCAAAAAACTTGTTCTTAATGTTGTATATATTCAAAATCTTGAACAGCTTTTGCATCAAATGATGATCAGTATGCTCAACTTGAAGAGATGTAAATTCAATAAAATGTTCATGATATTGAAATTTAGCATTCATTCAATATATCAAAACTCTCAGATAAGTAACTTTTTGAAAACTAGATTATGCATTTAACATAATAAAAATCTGTCGTAATTCTTTTAAGTCTTGCTTTATCTTTGCATGAATTTCATCATATTTTAAGAAAATCATGCTTAACAATTTAATGCAATAAACGAGAGTAATATCTGAACGAAGCATTTGTAGTAACTGTTGAAAATGCTCATTTTCAATGATTTGAAAAGACAAATTCAGTGCAACAAAGATCTTACACAATATCTTTTCTTAATTCTGTTGATTGAATTGAGATGATAAGTTGATATAACTTTTCTTCTATAAATGCATCAACTTTGCATTATCTATTTGCATTATCATATTGAACTTACACGATTGAAAGATATCTTCATCTGTAAAAGAGAGTTGAGTCGTTTTCATTTAAATCATTTTATGCAAGCATTTGTCTTGAGATGCTTGATCATATTGATCATACTAAATTCATCAATAGCTGTAGAATGATCTTGAATTTTAAGACAATTCTTGCATGAAATCTTAGAATATTTTTTCAACGTCAAGATCATTTGAATAAACTTGTTTCAGATGCTGAATTGTTTATTTACTTTGATCTTCTTGATTCAAAGTGAATTATCTATTCTTTTTTGAGTCTTGTTGATAACACTTTCGTCAACAGACATTTGTAATCATTAATGTTAAAATTGAGCATTGATATTTGCACTTCACTCAACATACTGATTATTCTCTCTTAATATTAAAAGAGAAGTATTATGATAAACTTTATTCATCACTTCTTGAAGAGTTTGTTTCTTTTCAACGAAAGCATGATTGATGTTTCATGAATCTTGACTTGCAAATTCATTAGAATGAAGATTACTGAAAGTAAATGAATGAACGATCGAGAAATTAAACTTTTTCTCGATTGAAGATCTTGACAATTCGTATGTTTTATCAGAATCAAACATCATACAATATATTTTATTGATAATGCAACAAGATAATGCAAACAATGAGAAGAGAAATAAATTCATTTGTTGCACGAAAGTCTTTCAAATATAATGACGTAATAAATTCAAAAATAGTAAATCTTGACATTTAACATCATTTTCAATTGCTTGATGAGTTGAATCAAGAACTTGAATTGAACTTTGACTTGAGATCAATATCAAGTCAAGTCAGAAGATTGATATCAAGTAATTGAGTTGAGTCAGAAGATTGATATCGAGTAATCAAGTTGAATCAGAATGTAGATATGAAAACTCAACTCAACGATCAGTCTAAACATGCTTAGTCAGAAGAGAAACACTGATCAATGATATTTCATTGCATATTATAATTACAAGTTCAAAGAAGTTAAAGTATGATAAAACATGCATAACAAAAAGTTGTACACTATAGTTCTTGATTTTAAGAACTGATGACACTATCTTCAGAATAGCAAGCGATTCATATGTGTGATAACAGATCACAATAATCTTCATTACTTTATGATGATGAAGAAGCTCAACATACAACAGATGCGTTGAACTGAGAAATTAGCTGCGTTTGACTTTCATATAGAATATCGCAGAGATAAATTAAACTTTGCGAATGTGTCATTAAGAAAACTCGACATTATGAAATCAAATGATAGCAAGAAGAATAATGATTATTTTCTATCTACTCTGCGAAACAAACTTTGTAAACAGAAATGTCAATCTGAGCTGCTAAAGAATAAAGAAGTTTCAACAGTGATTAAACTCGCAGTATTAATGATGCAACTGAATGACATAGTTATTGCAAATACTTGAATCACATGTTTAAATGAGAAAGTACTTGCTAAATCTTGCAAAATTCTAGACATTGCATCATTTCAACTTCTGATTCATCAGATTATGAAGTCAAAGAGATTTTATTTGAAAATGAGTAAATCAATGACTATGTAACTGCTGAAGTTATAACAAAGAAACATCTTTGTTATGAACAAGAAATAATGTCAACGATTTGTATTTAGAAAGAATGAACTTTCAAAATGAAGTATGAGAAATGATAAACTGTTATGTCGTGATTTTGCAGTCTATGTACTCAATGATTCTGCTACAAGAGATGAAATTATGTGTATAAATCATGATGATTTTGAAGCAGATCATTTTGCATGCACTCATATTAAGACTGTGATAAGAAGAAAATATTACTGATTGAAAATGCTCAAAGAGATAACGAAATATGTTCGCATCTGTTCAGATTGTCAGCAAGTGCAAGTGCATTATCATAAACTTTATGAAGAGTTGATGTTTATATCTTCAGAGAATGTGAATTCATTTCACATGATAATCATGAATTTCATAACAGACATGCTCTTTGCAAAGAATTCATACATTGAAAAAACAAGCGATATCATATTAGTAATAATAAATAAGTTGATTAAGCATGCAATTTATATTTCAATGATCAAAGATCTGAATGTTGAGAAACTTGCAAATCTGCTATAATAAGAATTTGTATCTCAGCATGAAATGATGTGAAGCATTATATTGATTGAAGATTCACTGTTTATCAGTCATTTCTGAATCATTCTTTACTGACATCTAGAAGCGAAGCGAAAGCTAAGCACTGCGTTTCATTCGCAAATTGACGATCAAACAGAAAGACAGAATCAAATGCTTAAGCATTATCTGCAAATATATTTCAATTATAAAATAAATAACTGATCAGAGTTTCTGTCAATGACAACGTTTGCATATAACAATAGCATACATGCTAATATCAAAAAAACTTCACATGAACTTCTAAAGAAATACATTGCGAGCTTTGCAAAGACATCTAAGAATAAAGTTTTGAAGAAGAAGACATTCTTGACTATGAAGTGAGCAGAATGACTATGAAGTATCAGAAAACATCTAATGAAACTATGAAAGCAAGTAACAGAGCAGTAAGCAAAGTATTATAATGCTCATCATAAGACTGCAAGCTTTCAGATGAAAGACAAAGTGCTTCTGCAAAGTATAAACATTCATACGCTTTGTTCAAGAAGAAGATTGATCACAAACAATTAAAATCATTCAGAATATTGAAAAAAATCAACATGTAAGCGTATAAGCTTAAACTATCTGAGAAATATGATGCAATTCATTCAATCTTTCATGTTTCTTTATTCGAATTCTGACACTCACGTGACGAGAACTCGAAGTCGCAGATCATTCTCATAGAAAAAAAAGAGAAATGAGAGATGAAGAAGATAATCGATCAGCAAATCAAGAAAGAAAAGATTAAGTATTTAGTTCAATGAACTGATTCATTTCTCTACAAAAACTTCTGAAAATCAATGAAAAATCTTAGCAATGCGAAGAAAATCATTGAGAACTATGAGACAGAAAGGCAAGTACATCAGTCGACTGCAAAGAAGTCAAAGAGAAAAAAGAGAGACAAATCATGCAAGAGTCATGTTTAAGAATGTATCAAAAGTGCAAAGATGTAAGTTTAAAGTTTGATATTAATTATAAACAAAACAAAATCACACATCAATATATGTCTTCAGAAAAGAAAATGAATGATATCATGAATGAAAGAAGAAAGATAATGATTAATGATTGCAGATGAAAACGTTAAAGTGAAAGAAGAGACTATTTATTCATTAGCAAATCTCATCATGCATTACTTGCTTCAATTAATACTTACAAGACAAAGATGAAGTAATGCAACAACAATGAGAAGTGATGAGAATGAAAGAGATAAGAATTTCTACTCAACTGTTAAATACAATCTCATATGATTGAAAGAAAAGCTACTCATTCTTTCATTGTCAAAAATGAAGAATGAGATGAGTCTTGATGCAAGCATTGAAACAATGAGTCATTGCTTGCGCAGCACAACGCATCAACAGCTGAAGATGACGTGAAACTGAGTTCATGATGCAATCATGCTTCTCTTCAAAGCAGTACTCACATTTGCAAGCATGCTCAATGAAAGCACGACACATGTGAATCATCGCTGCGCTCAGATGATGAATGCAACGACAGCATCAAATCATCTGATCATTGTAATTTATTATGTGTCAGCAATTATTGAAACACGCAGATATAAATATGTATATCAAGAATCATGAGTTCAGTCTTCAATGCAGAAGACGCAAGAAAAGCAGAAGAAGCAGACATAACAGATGCAACAGTGATGATGATGCAAAAAAGTGACAAGAAATATAAATTTTAATGAAAAGAACAAACTTCGCGAGCAGATTAGCATGATCTCAATGAGCGCAAAGCTGTTACTTATCATGTTGATGATGATGATATTGATACTGCTATGTCATTCATGTTAGCTTAAGATCTGCACTTGCATTGCAATAATGCTGCAATGAAAAAGATTCATATTTTGAATTACAAGTTACATAAGATATGCATAGCAGATCTTATGTTTTATCAGATTCAAAAGAACAGTATTCATAAAAGAATATGCTGAAACAAAACAAGAAGAAAAAGAAAAGAAGAAAAGAAAGCAAAGATGAAGAGATTGATATCAACAATCTTGCACTAGCTCTGTTTACACTCATTGACATGATTAATTCACAATACTTTTACATAAATGTTAAAGCGTTGAAGAAGTCATGACTACGCTATCAGTTACAAGAAGATAATACGATGCTATGAAGACTCAAAGATCAAGTCTTTGAAAAGAAATGCAATTGTGAAAATGTATTTCATCGACTATAAACAATGCATGTCTGCAAGACTAGCTTGTAAGATTAGATCAAAAGAAACTAATGAATGAATAAAAATAATAACTTGACAGAAGATGAAAACTCTGTCAGTTCTTGCATTCATTTCTTAGCAATTAGTTCTATCATTAATAAAGTGCTATCTTATTATCTTTTACTACGAAGTTTCATGTAAAAATATCTCATCACTTTACATGAATCTTGCTTCATTAAACATTATATAAAATGATTTTGAAACTGTCTTTTAATGAAATAATCTCTTTCTTTCATTCTGAGCACATAAGATTCTTCAGCATAAGCATTAATAAATAAACTCGTGAATAAAATTGTGCTTTTCAAAGAATGAAAGATTTAACATGAGATTTTCTGAAGCATATTTAACAATGATAAAAATCTTTAAGATGCATAAATTACTTTCATTGAAGTTCTGAATGATCAGATCAAGCAGTATTGTTTCATGCAGTTGCATCAATTTATCATCAAAGAAGATTTTCATGAATTTTCAAGAATGAATATTCTCGATCTTATTTAAACATTTCATGAAACTGTAATGAATCACGTTTAGCATACACTTAATGTTCATCATAATTTGAGTTTCAAGAAGATTGAAACATTCTGACTTGATTTTGACTATGAGAATGAATGATGTTGAGACTGAGCTTAAGTTCTTCAACATTGTCAACGCGTTCAGTTTGATAGACAATTGATTGATCAAATTGACTCATTGAGTTTTGTATTCTTCAGTTGCTTTCTTTACTTGAGCAATCAATAAATGAAAGAAATTTATTAATAATAATAATAATAATAATAAATTCATACATTCTTGTGACATTGATTAGATCGACTCATGAGAAACTCTATGCTATTTGTATCGAGTGAACAAAACTCTCTGAGATAGAAAATCACTCGCAGTCTATACGACTGCTTCACGTAGTTGAAACAGTGAGTTTTAAGACTATGTATCAAATTTGTTCGCGTTGATCGCACGTTAAAGAACGAGTGTTCTAGTCACTCTAAATTGCTTCAAGAGCTTCATTTTCATCATCATTTTCATTACTGCTCTGAGACTCTTCGTGATGATGACGATTATTCAATAGTTTGAGAAGTCAGTATCTTGTAACATTCTTGATCGCAGATGCGATCAGTTCGAACAGTGCATGAGTACATGCTTCGTCGTCTGATGACTTCATTCGCAGTCACATCGCAAGCTATTCATGTCTGAAACGTTTCTAGAGTGCAGATAAGCATTCAGATTTATGCGTTCAATTCTGATGTGCATTGCGAGAATGCTTTCTGCTTTCTGAAGATCATCACGCATCTTTATCATCTTTTTGCTCAGATGCAATCTTTGTGCTGAGATTGCATTGATGTCTGCGACACGTTCTCTGTACTTTTCTCATCGTTGATTTTATTGATCTTTGTGATACTGTGCTATTGCAATGCTATTGCTTGTTGAAATCGTGAAGAAGAGAAAGCATCGTCTGCATCTCAACTGTATCTTCACATCTTCTTGAATGAAGACATTCAGAAGTACTATTTTCTTGATGATGAGTGAGCAAGAAATGACGCGATTAACTTTCGTCAAATGAGCGCATATTAGTTTGCATGCTTGTCTGATCTCTTGTGTTTGATCATTGACTTGACTGTGTAGCGTGATCTTGTTCTGTAGCATGTTCAGATGAACATGTAGCAAACTTATGTATGTTTCTGTCTTTAGAGTTTTGATGTTTACTCTTTTGAATGCTTCTGCTACGTGATGCAGAGTCTGATTCTGAAGTGTTTCTAGTCTGCGTTCTTTGCTGAACAGTTCATTTTTCTTGTCACGCTGATGTCAAACTGATGCTTCGAATGCAATTTCTGATCTCACTACTGCTGAGTATACTTGTCTCGCTTTTGTGAAGATAGCTTCTCATGTGAAGACTTCAAGATGACTAAGTGTCAGCATTCTTATGACGTGATTCGTCTTTATTTGTCGAAGATGCGCGTCTCATCGCAGTTTCGTGTTCAATTGCATCTCTAAAACTCGTACATCTGATTTCAATTTGATAACTGAGTTTTCTATTTATATGCTAGTCATCATGTCGAATCTCTTCGATTTTCTAGTGAAATGCGTAAGCTCATACTTTTCTGATGCGAACGTTGCGTCATGAGTGCAAGCTCATTTTGCGCAAACGTCGTGTGCTTTGCTCAGTGTTCTGCAGATTTCTTCAGTGAATCTGTCGTAGACTAGAATGTTAATATCATTTACAAAGTTGAGCACTTCGATTTTAATTCTCAATGCTTCGCATTTTTTGATTAGACTTGCGTTGAAGAATAGAAAGAGAATCGATGAAGTGAGAAATTTCTGCGATATGTCTGCGTTTATCTCGCGTATGTCACTCGTTTGTTCATTGAATATTAACGATGTCTCTCGATTCTTTAGAAAGCTGCATGTTTATTCGATTATGTAACTCGATGTTCTTTTCATTTTCAGCGTATGCAGAAGTCTGACGTGTGATACTTGATTGAACGCTTCGACGACGTCTAAGCTTAGCATGAAGATCACATATTTCATTTCACAGTTTCACACTGTGTGAACTTGATCTATTAGTAGATCTAATGTCAAGATCATGAATCGCTTGCATCTCGCTCTCATTTGAGCATTTGATAGCATGCAATGAGTCTCGACTATGTCACTCAGTTTTTTGATCATGATTGACTTCAGCACTTTGTTCATGATATTGAACAAAGCAATGAGTCGATACGTCTTTGAATCAATATAGTCACTTTTCTTCGATTTGCATAGTACTATTGTCTGAGTCTTTTTGAACTGCTTTGAATGATACTTATGTGTTACGCATGCGTTGAATAAACTCGTCAGTACTGAGATCAGTTCTGCAAGACTCGCTTGAAGCGCTCTGTTTGAAATATCTGAAATGTCTGATGCTTTGTCTGCTTTTACTCATTTGATTGTCTGCTTCACTTCATCTTCTGTGATGCATGAATTGAATAAGACTGTCAGAGATATGAATGACTTTGCGATGTTGTTGACATTCGCTTGAAAAGATGAGAAAAAGAACTTTTCTCGCAGTATCTCGATTTTTTCCTCGAACGTTGTTATCATATGATCAATGTCGCTTCGCTTCAGTGATGAAAACTGAGAAAGTTTTTTAGATAGCTGACTTTCGATTCTAGCTCATTTTGCAAAGCATCATCGCGATTTAAGTGCTTCGCTCAGCTCATGCATTTGTGATCTGAAGTGTGCGCATTTCGTTTGTCGAATGATTTTGTTTTTATGATCGTTATGCTTCAGATATTCATTTCACGCTTCTAATGTATCTTGCATTTTTCATATGATTCGCAGTCGTCTTGATTTCATTACTACTTCGAAGCAGCTTTGATTTTAAAAGTCTCTTGCTTGATTTGATGACTTTGTCAAGAGAGTAGATTTCTCAATGATTTTCTGTAGCACTCTGATAATCTTGCACACTCTGTCATTCATCATAGTCTTGTCGTCTAGAGAGTGTTTCAAAGATAGATGTATTTGCAGATAAGCACTCAATGCTTCTGTATTCATTTTTTTTCAAAGTCATCGAGTCGAGAGTTGCACTGAGATTGTTTATAGACATAGCTCTGTGACGATCAAAAGATGATTCGATCTCTGATGTAGATTGATTCGTATCTCGCACTTGCGTGTCATGAACTGTATTTTCTTGCTGCTAAAGACTAGATCAATCATCGTAAATTGTTTGTGAGCTTTGCGAGTAATAGTGTTTGATTTCAGCAATAATTTCAATCTTACATTTGTAATGATGTTTAGTAGAGTATCAGTCATCGTATGACGAGAGAAGCATCTTCATCTCTCTCAGTGAGAATGATGTAGATTGAAATCTTCTACGATCAATTGTTCGCAATCATTCTTGAGTAGATCGTTCAAACGAGAAATGATTGAAGATCTCTCTGTGAATGTAATAAACAGTGAGCATGAATTGTAGACGTTTAGAAGTCTTAGCGTCTGCGTTTCATCGTCTGCGTTGCGAGTTAATATTCTGATTGAGCAAATGTCTGACTCAGCTGTTTTTACTATTCATTGATCGAGTCTTAAATGTTTGTTAACGTATATGCATGTTCTTGATTGAGATGACGAGTTTTTCACTAGATGAAAGAAGTTGTGTGCTGAGCTAAATGACTGCAAGTCGTTGTTGTTGCGATCTTGCTTCTGTATAGCTACTATGTCGAATTCGCGAACTTCTCTATCAATTAAAAATGATTTCTGAATTTTTAATAACTTTCTGATGTTGTACTGTAGAATTCGTAGAAAAAATTGTTTTGTCATAGAGTTATTCATAGCTGTTGTTGACTCTGCAATGAGAAGACTCTTTGTATGCTTTCGATCATCGAAAGTCTTTCTCACTTTCTGATTGAACGTTTCTGAATTTGCTCAGATGTTGTCTCGTCTGAGTCGCTATTCACGCAAGAGAAAAGATCAACTCATCTCTTCTTGATCTCTACTATCTGTCAAGTCGATTCATCAGCGATTCAACTGTGTATTTTCAGCATGACTGTTGCTGAGCTCGAGAAATTTGTTGACTTGAAAGAATTCATTGAATCTGAAGAGTTTGTTGAATTTGAAGAGTTCGTTGAATCTAAAGAGTTCAGAGACAGCAAGAAGAATGCGCAATTATATTTAGACATTTCAGAGTATTTGAATAATCTGTTTCTATAAATTTCGAACGATTGTTTCATCTGCTGTTGTCACTTGAGACAGATGCATCTTCAGAGTTCGTGATTTTCGTTGCAGTTGATGCAACGTCTTCTATTCAAAGACATTATGCACTTCTCGATGTGATGCTTGTCTGCGCACTTTTTGCAACGCTGATTCTTTCTGCAGAACTTAGTCATGTGATTAAATTTGTGACATCTGAAGCACTGTGTGATGCAACAGTTCTTTTCAAATAGCTTGCATGCGCATTCTTGATACGAGTTCAGCAGATTCATGTTCATTAGTCAATTTGTCATCGCTTCGATCACGATCTTTACAATGAGTGATGAATGAATCTTTTCGCTCTCTGTCATCTTCTTGAGTCAGACTATTCTTAGAACTTTCAGATCTTCATGAAGTCTCGCGTTATTCTTTATCAATCTTTCAATGATCTTTTTCTGATTGCTCGTGTCTATTGTAGTGCGTATTTCATGTGCTAGCACTGCGAAGATTCGACGTGTTACGCGTGTCGAACTCGTGATTTCTTTTGCTCATGTCTGAGTCTTTTTCAGATTTGCTCAAGCATCTGAGCTAACTGCGTGAAGAAAAATGTCATCGCTACTCAGCTTGCGAAGTGACACGATTAGATTTCTTTGATCTGTCAACACGCTTGCGATTCTCTGTAGAATCTGCTCAATCGACTTCTTCTGTATCTCTTTTATTTCTCTTCTGTTCATTATCTTAATCATGACTTCTCATTTCTTGTGAAGCGACGACAAATTGTCTCTGAAACGATGCTTCTTCATTGTTGTTTCTTCTCTTGTCACGTTCATTCATGACGTGATTTTCGTTGAAAGACGCGTGCTTTTCTGTGTTTATAACTGCTTGTTAAGCAGTTGAACTGATGTCTTCAATTTCTGTACATTCTTCGCGATGAATGCGTTCTGATTCACGTGATGTTTTTCTTCTGAGTCAAGTCGAAGATGTTGAATCAGCTTCAATGCTATCTCTTTTCACGAATGATCTTTGCTCTTCTCTTTCTCTAACGTTGATATCTTTATTAGTAGATCAATAATGTTAGCAACATTCTCTTCATCATTGCGTGAGTGTTTCGACTTTGCATCTCTGTTTTCTTGCGACGAATCAACGTCGCTCGCAATCGTCTTCGAATCAGCATTGCTGCGATTCATGCAATTCATCATCATTCAATCATCTTCTAAATTCACTCTGTCTTGTTTGTAGTGCTCTTTTTCAAAATTTGTGATGCGTGCGTTGTGATTGTTTTATTTAGAAGACAATAGAAACGAAATAAAAGATACTAGAAAATGAAACAGATTCTGAGTCAGATCTTGATCAGATTTAAGTCAGATCTGAGTCAAATCTTGACTAAATTGTTGACTAGTTTTAATTAATACGCAGTGAACTCACTAACGTTCACTGTGAATTGATTAGAATTTGATCTTTGACACATTCGTAACATGATGATGCAAGAAAAGTGATGAAAGATATACATTTCAATGAAAAGAATAAACTTTGCAAGCATGTTAACATGATCTCAATGAGCGTAATGCTGCTATTTATTATGTTGATAATGATGATGTTGATACTGCTATATCACTCATGTTAATTCATGATCTGCATTTGCATGACAACAACGCTGCAATGAAAGAAGCTCATATCTTGAGCTGCAAGCTATGCAAAATATGCATAGCAGATTTCATGTTTCATCAGATTCAAAAGAGCAGTATTCACATAAAAGTATGCTGAGATAAAGCAAGAAGAAAAAGAAAAGAAGAAAAGAAAGTAAAGATGAAAAGATTGATATTAACAATGTTGCACTAACTCTGTTTACACTTATTAACATGATTAATTCACAACACTTTTACATGAATGTTAAAGTGCTGAAGAAGTCATGATTACATTATCAGTTACAAGAAGACAATACAATGTTATGAAGACTTGAGAATCAAGTCTTTAAGAAAGAATGCAGTTGTAAAAATACATTTTATTGATTATAAATGATGCATGTCTGCAAAACTAGCTCGCAAGATTAGATTAAAAGAAGTTAATGAGTGAATAAAGATAATGACTTGACAGAAAATAAAAACTTTGTCAACTTTTGCATTTGTTTCTTAACAATTAGTTCTATCATTAATAAAATGCTATCTTATTATCTTTTACTATGCAGTTTCATGCAAAAAGATTTTATGTATCTTACATTGAAGCTTCATTTGTTGAAAGAAGATTCTTACTCAAAATCAGTTGATTGAAATCTTGATATTCAATTTTAGCTTCATGTTCAATGATAAACAGTAATGTTTGAACATATTTATGATCAAAATGTTCAGCTAGTTGTGTTTATTATATGCTTGCATCTAGAGAATTTCTGTGCATTAAAGAAATCTCGTCGATCTTCATAAGTTTAAACTAATCGCGTCAAGTTGAGTCATCAAGATCGAGTTGAGTTCTCGACTCGTCAAGACTCAATTCAAGTCAGAATTCTTAATCTGAGTATTTGAGTTGAATTGAGATGTTCGACCTGAGTATTCAAGTTAAGTCAGAGAGTTGAAATCAAGTATTGATTTGAAATTCTCAACTCGACTCATTAAGACATGAAGATAAATAGATAAATATTCTATTATGACTCTCTATTATGACTCTCTATCATGACTTTCTATTAAATAATCTTCATGTTTTTCTATCATAGCTTTTCTTCATGACTTTTCTTCATGACTTTCTATCAAACAATCTTCATAGTTTCTCGTCATGACTTTCTATCATAGCTTTCTATCAAAGCTTTCTATCAAATGATCTTCATGTTTTTCTTCATGTTTCTCTTCATGTTTCCCTTCATATTTCCCTTCATGTTTCTCTTTATGACTTTCTATCAAAAAGATAATGCAAAAAGATAATGCAAAGACGAAAAACCGGAAAAATTTCTATATTTAACTCTCTTGACATCATTTTTGATGTCTTGATGAGTTGAATCAAGAACTCAAATCGAGTATCAACTTAAGATTAATATCAAACTGAGTTAGAATGTTGAAATCAAGTATTTGAGTTGAATCAGAAGATTGATATTGAGTACTCAAGTTGAGTCAGAAGATTAATATTGAAACTTGACTTGATGATCAGTTTACATAAGTTGATATGAAAAGAATTTCGATATTGATATCAGCAAGATCAAAATTCAAGGTCATTTTCTTTCAATAATTGATTAACTGTTTGAATTCAATGTTTTGCAATTGATAGCAGCATAAGTCTCATCACATTTACTGCAAATATGTTGATATGTGCAAGTAAAATAAATGCAGCTGTCATCATTAAACTTGTTGCATACTGAAAATCATATGCTTGTCTCTTTAAATCTGAGATCATAGAACTGTTTTCTGATTCTCTGACACTGATATTTCGTCTGAAAAGCAATAGCAGATGTTTTCTTTATCAAGACTTAATTAATCAGTTCATCTTCAGCATTATATCACTCATTTGAGTCATTGACTTCTTTTATTATGTAAATCTCATGAAAGTGAAAGTGAAAGATTCACAGAAACTTAAAAATGTAATGCAGATGAAGTTTCTGCAGATAGTTAATATATTAAGCTAAGCTTACTTGCAAAGAATATCTCAATTGATCATTGATCATTTTAATAAAACATTGATTATATACTTCTAAACAGCATAAAAAGAGAATCATGCTTTTGAGATTCTGCTGAGTGACGTTATCATCATGAACTTGAAGTTCAATGATTCATGATAATTGCAAATCTTGTTTATTGATTGAATTTAATATATGATTGTTGATCAGCTTAAACATATTAACAGCTTAAAATTCATTTTTGAAGATGAGAATTAATTGAATGATATCAATAAAGAGATAACGAAATATCATTGTTTGAATGCAAGAATCACTTGAGAAGATAGTATTTAACGTTTGACTGATAATGTCTTTTATCACTGAATTGTTTCTTAATTGATTCAGCGCTGTACTCTGAGCTTTCAATTGTTAAAGCTTCTGTTTCAGCTTACATTTCATATTCACTTAATGAATGTCTTTAATTCTCTGTTACATGATGAGAATTATTGATGTTTTGACAATTTGTTTCAAGTTAATTCTTCTCAAGAAAACACTTGAAAAAAGAAAACTTAAAGAGACAAATGAATTCAAAGAAAGTGATAATGATGATGCAGAAGAGCGAGAGTGAAACTGATGAAAGAAGAGAAAGTGATGATAATATTTTCTTCTATCAATGATGATGTCAACGTTGACGCAAGCCTGATAATGAGTAGAAGCGATCATTGATAGTGATGATGATAGTGAATAGCAGTAGTAGCAGTGAGTAGTAATGATTAGCAGTGAGCAGCAGTGAGTAGCGCAGTGAATAGCAAGATGAATAGCGCAGTGAGTAGCAAAGTGAGTAGCAAAGTGAGTAGCAAAGTGAATAGCAGATGCAAAAGCGCGTTTCTGACTGAATTTTAAGAAATAAAGAAACAGAAAGAGATGTCAAGAAAAACAGAATAGAAAAAAATTTATTTATTTTCTTTTTTCTGCTTAATCTTGTTATGAGCATATCAAGGCTGAAGCTCTAATCAATTCGCAGTGAACGCTAGCGAGTTCACTGCATAATGATTAGAATTAGTCAACGAGCTAGTTGATCTGACTTAGATCTGACTCAGATATGACTCAGCATCTTTTTTCTTTTCTAGCATCTTCTAATCAGCTTCTATTGTCTTCTAGATCAACACACTTCTTTGTGTTATGAGTAGTTAACAGATGTCTATGACAAACACATTTCTTTGTGTTGCAAACATCTTTTGAATCAACATTTTTCTTGTGTTTCAACACGTTTTCTTTAAGACTAGCGTCAAATCTGAGTAACTACTATATAGAGCGTGTTTTTTTTATCTTTTGTATCTTCTTTCTTCTGTATTCTTAAAGTCTTAGTTATAGTTATCTTTATTGAATATTCTATTCACTATCTTCGCTCTATTGATTAGATTCTAGACATGATCTCAACAAATCTTCTTGTTCTTTAGCAATCAACATTGATCAAGTCAAGTTGACTAGCAGTCATCTTCGCTTGTTGATAGTTTTCAGTCAAGCTGAATTTTTTATTGATAACAGTGACTTAAGGTATTACTTGTACAAGCTTTTATGCAATATACGTCATTGATTCTGTCGTTCTGCATTCTTGTGAATCTCAACTATGACGTTCAATGTTGAAATAAAAAAGTGCATTACATACTGATCTTACACTCAACATATTGAGAAATAAAGCGCTTCAAGCATCGCAGCTTAATCAAAGAATGTTTTGCTTACGTTCTTTAATGACAGATTATAATAGGAATTTACAACATGACTTGAAAGACTTTAAGAAAGCTTTAAGTTCAGAGAATATTTGAAAATAAGAGATAAACCTTTGTTTTGCGCTTGTGCAAATACTTTGATCTCACTATCATCATCTTAAATCAGATTCATCTTAATATTCATTTTGAAAAGAACATGATATCAAACGAAATTGTAAATTGCAAGATCAACTAATATGTAGCAAAGCATATGTAGCAAAAAAGCAATGATTTTAAATGTTATGCTTTGATGAAGATTATTATTATTCAGAAAGAAAAAGAATAAAATAAGTCATTAATGAATAATACACATTTTACTAGTTTTGAATTAATTAAGTCAAAATTAACAGAAAATTGTATTAAGTTGAAGCTCAGTTCTTATTATCATACAATAGTCATGAGATCAGTGATGAAACTCATCTGTACATGATGCTGACTATGAATCTACTGTTTAACTACAGTAAAGTCTAAAGATTATCAAAAGTTTGAATGATATTGAGATGTTGCTTGATGATAAAGCGCTGTGCGTTAATCACATGCAGAGTTTTCATGATCTTGCAGATTTCAATAATCTCAATGTGCATGTTACAAAAGCAATCTGCATGCAAATGAGAAAGTCAAATAGAATGCAGAACTATGAGAAAAATCGCTTATGAAAATCATTTGATTCAGTATCTTGTCGCTGCGTTCATGATGATGAGAACTGAGACAGAACATCTTCATGTTTAATCTGTTAAGAGTGATTAGCAGAAAGAACTTAAATCATGAATATTTTTTAAATCTATGTGCTAACTACATATAGATTTCATTAAGACTGCATGTTTGTTACTACAATATAAACAACTTATAAATTTCATTAAGTTCAACATGAGCAAACTTGAGAGTTTCATTAATATCATTTAACAAACATTCAGATATAAGCATTCTATATGTAGATGATACATTGATAAAAAGACTTCATTAAAAGAAGAGAAACATAAGCAAGTTAGTAAAGAATTGATTAAATTACGCTGTCTGATTAGAAATGTAGCAGATGAACATTTCTGCAAAACATGATTAATTTGCATGAGAAAGATTTTTACAGATAATGCAAAACAGATGAATTGTACGCTTTACAAGCAAAGTTAACGTCTGCGAAACATGATATACAATGATGATGACTGTCGATCTTAAAAATCTTATCTCTTCACTGAGTTTTGACTCTCAAATGTCTTGATGATAAAGTCAATTTCTAGTTAAAGATATCATCTGTATAGCTTGAAAGAACAGTAGTGTATGTTAATGTGATTAAAGAAGAAATTGACTGTGATACATATGCATATTGCTGATAAAACATCTGCAACTGATGCTTAAGAAGTAAACTGTTGAAATCTGAGCAGTGAGAAATCTTGCTCATCTTGAACTGTGAATCTGCTGCGAGAAAAACTCTCTGAATGATCTTTCAAGTTTAAAAGAAAAATCAGTATAGAGATTGTATTTTATGTATGTTGCATGCAACGTATGCAACATATTTTCAATAAATGTTCAAAAGAGTAAGCATCAAAATGCTAGAGATTGAAATGTACATAAGTTCGCTGCATGTTCATTTGAATATGCTGCAGAATAAAGTCACATTTGTTATGAATCTGCATAAAGCGAATCATATGAGTGTATTTTAACTAGAAGTTCAAAGCTAAAGAAGAAAGAAGATGAAACATGTCAAGAGTCTTATACTCACGAAGACGCGCTAGATCACTAGCGTGTCAACATCAGCTTTATACTAGTTTATGATAGTTTAACATGATTTATGTTAGACTAACTTGAGATGCATGCTTGCAACATTACTTTCTCTCTTCATCAGACAATATTCTTATTGCTACAGTTCAGTCGATCTTTCTTCTTTTGAGTCGATTTCTATCTATCTTGACTTGTTAAAATATCATTCATGAAAGTCATTCACGACTTTTGAACATTCTTCAAACTTGCTTTCATCAACGTTGTATCAATGTAAATCAACGTTGTATTCTTTTCAATTGACATGATACTGAAGTCATTTGTCTCATTCATAGTGTCTGAAGTTCAGTATGTTCTTCACTTCTCATTCATCTTCATCTTCAACGACTATAAAATCTGACGACTTATTACGTTGTTCTTTCAATGAATCTTCAGAGTTCAATCGTAACAGATTTGATGAGAATTTATTGTGAATCTTCATTGTTGATGATAGTTTCAATCGATATGCTTCTTCTATCATGACGAGAATCTTAAAAGATCTCAGCATCTTGTCATTGAGCTTCTTGAAAGATCTTGAAGTAGTGATATTTCTTGAGTTCAGAAACATCATGTCATTTATCTTGTAAATCATTTTCTTTCAATGCTTGTTAATCTGTTTCTTCATTGTAACTTTGACTTATACTAGTGCTTGCTTGATCAATACTAATGATTATTTCATATGCTTGAAGATATTTTTCGCTTTGCCTGCTTTGATTCTAGCGTGAGTGATTTCATATTCTATTGAGTTCAAGTTGAAGCTCATACGAGAGTGAAAGTTCTTATTCAGAAAGAATGTTGACTGTTTAATTAATGACAAAATAGCATTGTTATTGACGAATTCAGTCATGAATAATCAGACGAATCAGTCATCTTGCATGTATGAACAATAACTTCGTATATATTGTTTTACATCTTGATTCGCTCTTTCTGTCTGATCATCAATCTGTGAATAATAGTCTGTGAACAGTTTCATCTTGATGTCGAGTCTCAGACATAGAGACTTTCAGACAATTGATATGAATTACGAATCATGATTGAATACTATTGATCTCGATAGTTCATGAGTACGAAAGACTCATACTAACAGCAGCTTGACTGTATGCTCTGCTGTGATTTCTTCGTTATCTGATCAACACGAAATATAGTGATGCTTCTTAAACAATTTGTTCACTACTGTTAGAATTGCATTGCTTTCTTCACTTTCTGATAGATTAATAATGAAGTTCAAGAATATGTTCTTTCATCATTACTTAAGTATGAGCAATGACTTTAGCAGATCATTGATTCTATCTTTTGATATCTTTGATCTACGACAAACGTAACAGTTTCAAATGTAGCGCTTGATCGTAATTCTCATCTTTGATCAACAATATGATCATCTAAGCAAGTCTAGCGTTTAATTCATGTTAGAGTGATCATTGATTGAAAGATTATGTGCTTTTCTTATCAATCAAGTGATCTTTGACTGAGAAACTCATAGTCTGTCGTCTTTTCAAAGCACTTCATCAAGTACTCTGCAGTTGTCTAGATTAATATCTTGACAAGTTCTTCAATTTTATTCAATAGTTGTTTGAATATCGATATATAGTTGATTCGTTTAATTTTCAACTATAATCTGATTCTGAATAGAAATCACTTCTTCAATCGAATTTTGATTAGCTTTCGATTTAAGTTTCAAATCTGAGTCAGATCTTGATTGACTTCAATTGATTGCAGATCGAATTTGCTTTCTGACAATAGCATCTGATGCTGATATAGCTTTCAATTATCATTCGCTTCAACTGACTTGACGTTAGACATTCTGATCAGTGCATCAACTTTCAGATTCTGTTTTTCTGACTGATAAATAATTCAAAATTTATATTCAGATAACTTCTCAGCTCATTTAACTTGTCGTCGAGTTAATTCTTTGCTGATCATAAAGTACTTTAGATTCAGATGATTGATGAAGATTTTGATTGAAATATCAATACATTTCAATTTAAATCATTAATGCTTCAAGCAGCAAATAATGATCAGCAGTTCTTTATCATAGATCCCGTAGTTGCATTCTGCGAAAATCATATTCTTGCTATAAAAGATCATTGAATGTAGAATTTCTTCATCATTATATTGAGATAATACTTCGTCGTTGACATAGTTCAAGAAGTCAGTTTTCAGAATAGCTTCTCTGATCGAGTTGAAATGTTTTAGAATGAAAACTGTTGTCACTTGTTACATCAGTTCTTCAAAGATCATCTGACAGATCTCTGTTCATTCAAAAAGATGATCTTTCTGAGTTAACTTCATCATGAATCAAGCAATCTTTGAGAAGTTCTTGATGAATCATCGATAGAAATTGCAGAAGTTAATGAAGATCTGCACATAAATCAATGATCATGACACTTCTCAGTTTCAAATCACATCTACTTTTTGAGAGTTCATTCGCAGATTATTGATGAATATCAGTAGTTTAAGAAACGAGATTTTCTGAATCTTGAATTCACACTTGTCTATGTTTATCTGTAGATCAACTTCACGAAACTTGTTTAGCACTTCTTTCACGTGAGTTTTATGTTCTTTCAATGTCTTACTGTAGATGAGAATATCATTCAAGTATGTCTGGCAGAATTTATGCAGACATTTGAACAACACATCGTTGATATAATGCTGAAAGAACGCAGATTCATTGATTAATTCAAAGAGCATTATTCTATACTTGTAGACGTTGAAGAAAGTAACAAAAGTAGTTAAATTCTCGCTTTCTGAACTCATGCGCAGTTTATTAAACGTGATGATTATGTTGAATCAAGTCAGATACTTACTGTCTTGAATTCAAGCTAGTATTTCGTCTATCAAGAATATTGAATAACGATCTCTTTTAATCAGAGCATTCAGTTTTCAATAGTTCATACAAAAGCGAAGATTATTATCTTTCTTTTCAACAAATAGTATCAATGAAGCAAAAGAAGCTTTGCTGAGTATGATGAACTTCTTCTTCAAATTCTCTTCTAAATACTCTTTGATCTTCTGCAGCTTATGACTTAACATAAAGTATAATCAACTTTTAATCAGTTGACTCTTATCTTTTAATTCAATCTTGTGATCATATGATTGATGCAAAGACAAATGAGTTGTCTTTTCTCTATCAAAAACATTCAGAAAGTCGTGATAAATGATTGAAAGCTTTTTCTTCAGTTCATTCAATGACATGATTGATGTCATTTCATTCAGTTTTGCGAAATCTTTGACTGAGCTAAGCGCTTTATTGATTTCATTAATGATCAGAAAGAAGATCTTGATCTTCTTATTCTTGACTAAAGTTTGATACGCAGCGACTTCAATCATGACAATATCAACGATTTTCTTTACTTTCATTGACTGAAAGAATCAAAGTTGATCGAGATCAACTTAAGTGCTTTGCTTTCATCTGAGTATAGATTCAATGAATCAAACAGATTTAATGAATTGATTCACTGATTTCTGAGTCGTAAGTCTCTTCAAGATGATCATTGATATAATAATTGAGTTCAAGTTCTTTTGTTTCATTTCACAGATTTCGCTTGACTCACATTTGTGAAATGCTGATTGAATGCTTACTTTTGAAACAACAGATTTCGATGTTCTAATATTCAATGAGAATATTAATCAATCATTTGCAGAGTTTACCAAAATTTGATTTCTTTTTAATCAAAGATTTTCAATGATTATCTTGTGCTGATCTAGACAAGTTATTAATAGAAACATTATTTCATTCTTGTGTTTTGATATCATGATTGATGTATACAGAGCATGTGTAATTGACTTTCAATCAGAAGTTTCATCATATGATTGAATTGACTGAATATCAAAGCGTTCACATAGCTTTGACATCAAAGATTCATCAATGAATGTCATATCAGTGACTTCAATATTTATCAAAGCGAGAAATCTGAATATCTTTTCTAGACTATTCAAGATAACGTCAACAGTGAACGACTTGAAATCAAATGAATCATCAGACATGCTGATGAAACAAAATATGAGTACATTGTTCTCAGTCACTACTTTGATGAGAACAGATTGTTTTTCGAATTTGCAGTGATCTCATGCACTTGAGTCATTTCAAGACATTCATATGCTTTATATTCTGTCTTCTTGCATTTGAAGCAGAGTTTTTTCTTTAATAACTCTTTCTTGCTGAGATCGAGATTTGATATTCTAGATTTCTTTCACGCAGAGACTGATAACGTGAATCAAGCAGATGATGTGCTAGCGACAGAGCGAGCAGCTGAGATCGCTAATGCTTTGATGATCAATTGAACGTTCAATTCAATTAATCTAACATTAACTTTCATGCAGATGTTAACAAACTCGTTCAAGTTTGTGATTTGTTCATTAAGCGTTGCTTGTTGAAGATCTGAGCTGATCTTATGCTGAAGATCATTTAGTAGAATCTTGTTATTGTATCTTAGTTCTGCGCTGAATCTTTGAAATTTTATTCAAAATTCATGAAAGAAGATCTTGTTTTAATACAGCTTCAAGTACTGTCGTTAAGTTGTGTGATGATGATTAAAATCATCATACATTTTATTAATGATTGATAGTACTTCTTCAACTTCTAGAAATGAGTTCAAGAAGATATTTTGCATGTGACTCAACTTTCAATGTAGACAATCTTCAACTCTTCAATAGAAAAGTGATTCTTGTTTGCCTTCAGCTTATTTCGCATTCGCGATAGTTAATTGTTTACATTCTGCAATGAATCTTCAAACAGTAAAGAGTTCATTAACTTGATTGACTTCAAGAATTGATTTTCAGAAATTGAAGTGCTTTGTCAACTTGATGCAGTTTTTAAATGATGTACAATCACGTTCTTGTCTTTCATTTCTTTCTGCAGACGCGTCTGCTTAGTCTTTAACGTGATGTTTATCTTGTTGACATCTTCTAACATCTGAATCATGTCATTGTGAATCTCGATTTCAATGTCATGCTGTTAATACATTTACTTGATAAAGACAACGATGTCGTCTGCTTCATGAATGCTTATTCAAGCATTCAGTTCAGTGTTGATGCTGATCTTGATTATTTCGTGATCAAAAAGCAACGCGTTCATGTTCTTTTCTTCTGTATTCAATGATGCATTCATGTTTTCTTCTTCTGATTCTGATGCTGTTTGATTCTGTAATAGAAGTGATTCTCTTCTAGCATTTCGAAGTTTGTAATGAGTAATGCTTGCTGATTCTGAACTTCTAGTCATGATATGAGTAGAAAATTGCTGATCGAAGAATTCTAATGTTACTGTTAAAATTTCTGATTTTAATTAAACTTTCTGAGTTCAAGTTCTGCTGAAATTTCTGGTTTCAATTCTGATGACGAGCTCAGTAAAGAGTTAGTCAAGAGCAACGCGTTCGTGTTCTTCTGTTCTGATTCTACCGAAATTTCTGATTTCAAATCATGATTCTTCTTTAGAAATTTCTGATTTCTATCAAGCTTTCTGAGTTCAAGTTCTGATTATGATGTTCAAATTTCTGAGTTCAACTTTTGATTTGAGTTGTGTAACTTGTTTTTATATCATCTACATGTTAATAACAAGATTAATGAGTTTTGAACTAATGTTATGAGTCTGCATAAAGCGAATCATATAAGTGTATTCTAAGTCTAACTAGAAGTTCAAAGCTAAAGAAGAAAGAAGATGAAACACGTCGAGAGTCTTATACTCACGAAGGCGCGCTAGATCACTAACGTGTCAACATCAGCTTTATACTAGTCTATGATAGTCTAACATGATCTATGTTAGGCTAACTTGATATGCACGCTTGCAACAACATTACGCAGTTGAGTTAACAGCAGAATACAAGAAACTAGATGAGCATGCAAATTCATACGCGCTCAACTGATGAAAATTAATTATCTCATCTTTCGCTCTTCTGTCATCAAGAAAGTAGTGCTTCTGAACACATTTATTTGAGAAGACGCAAGAATGCAGTCTAAATGCAGATGATTCAATCTCTTTATGATGATTTCAGTAAGTAATAGCATCGCAATAGCATTATATTACAAAGATCAATAAAAGCAATAATGAGAAAAATACAAGAAATGCATTGCAGACGTTAATACAATTTCAGCACAAAGATTTCATTTATTCAACAAGATGATAAAGATGCATGATGATCTTCAGAAGATTGAAAGTACTCTTGCAACTTACATCAGAATTAAATGCATAGATCTTAATGTTTATCTGCATTCGAGAAATGTTTCAAGCATGAATAGTTCGCGATGCGACTGCGAATGAAGTCATCAGACAGCGAAGCATGTACTCATGCACTGCTTGAATCGAATGCATCTGTAATCAAGAATGCTACGTGATGTTGACTTCTTGAACTATTGAATAATCATCATGATCATGAAAGATCTCAGAACAGCAGTGAGAATGATGATAAAAATGAAGCTTCTAAAGCAATTTAAAATGACTAGAATACTCATTCTTTAACGTGTGATCAACGTGAACAAATTTGATACATAGTCTTAATCTTGTTGTTTCAACTGCGTGAAGCAGTCATATAAATAACGAGTGATTTTCTATCTCATAGAGTTTTGTTCACTCAACATACATAGCATAAAGTTTCTCATGAGTTGATTTAATCAATGTCACAAGAATGTATGAATTTACTATTATTATTATTACAATAATCATGAATAAATGTCAATCAAAAACGTTGTTATGATCAAATTCAATATTAAACATAATATAACTGATAAAATTCAAAAGTAGCATGAAGCTTGTGATTTAATACGTTTCATCAGATGAAAAGTCTGTAATCTCATTGAGAAACAAATAAACGTTAATGCAGATACATCATGTTATTTTGCATTTTACACTCAAGATGAAAAATGATTAATGTAAATAAATCTGTAATTAATTACAAATTTTACTGTATTAATTTTCTCAATATTATTCATGCTCTTTCACTCTTCTTCATTTTCAATTTACTTTTCAACTTCTTTGTTTTAATCAATCAATTTCTTCACTCATTTATCTTCTTCAACACTCTTCATGAATTCTTCTTTTGCATAAGAAAATACTTCTGTATCTTAACTAATGTAAGCATGTTTTTCAAAAACTTAATCACAAAGTCTTAAACTAATTGCATTGAGTTGAATCATCGAGATCAAGTCAAGTTCTTGACTCGTCAAGACTCAATTCAAGTCAGAATTTTGAAACTGAGTATTTAAGTTAAGTCATGATGTTTGAACTAAGTATTCAAGTTGAGTTAAAATGTTGAAATCAAGTATTAACTTGAATTTTCAATTCAACTCATCAAGATATGAAGATAGATAAATAAATAAATAATTGTAAATAGCTTGTTCATTCTTCATGACTTTCTATTAAATAATCTTCATGTTTTCTCATCATGACTCTTTATCATGACTTTCTATCATGATTGTTCTTCATGACTCTTCTTCATGACTTTTCTTCATGATTTTTCTTCATCACTTTTCTTCATGACTTTTCTTCATGACTCTTCTTCATGACTTTTTATCAAATGATCTTCATGTTTTTCCTTTATGATTCTTTAGTATCAAATGAACTTCATGTTTCTCATCATGATTCTTTATCAAAAAGGTAATGCAAAAGCAAAAAATCGAAAAAAAATCTATATTTAGTTCTCTTGATGTTATTTTCAATTGTTTAATGAATTGAATCAAAAATTCAAATTAAACTCTGACTTAAGATTGATATTCAGTTGAGTTACGATGTTGAGATCAAGTATTCAAGTCGAGTCAGAAGATTAATATCGAGTACTCAAGTTGAGTCAGAATGTAAATATGAAAACTTGTCTTAACAATCAGTTTACAAAGTCTTCTGTCATATTCTTCAACTTCATTGACATGAGTATGAAAGCTGCGTTGAGAAAAAAGCTATTAAAAGACTCAATGATGACAAGATCATTGATATTCTTGATGAGAATGAAAGAGTCAATGAGCATGAGCTTGTTGACACAGAACTGAAGGACAACAGATTTCTGAGTAAGAAGATTATCAACATGTTGTTGTTATTGTTATTGTTGTTGTTGTTATCTGAGAGTTTCTTTACTGAAAGTAGCAATAAGTTTTAAAGAGTTGTCATTGAGAAAGTACATGCAAGTGAAGAGTTCGAAGATTTGAGAACATGTAATTATGATAAATTCAACTTTAATATCTATATGATTTGATTGAATTAAAGCTTCATCAAGCTTTTCAAAGCAGTTGATTGTCATCACTAGAACTCATTCTTCGTGCGAAGTCACATCATTAATAGCGTTGAGAAGATTGAACAAGCTGATTTTCTTGTTTTTTCTATCTTTCTCATTGTTCTTTGAAGCGTTCTTAAGAATCTTACTAAGTTCAATGTTAATTTTTGCAATCACGTCATTGACTGATTTGACGAATTTTTCATCTTCTTCTTGATGTTTAATCAGATCAACGCTGTTGATGTCTTCAAGCAGAACTACACAGCGTTGAGACAGTAAACTGAACATTATTTTCAAGTTCTTCTCTGTAAGAGTTCAATTCGCAAGCGAAATGCAGTAAATATTAAGATCAAAAACATCAGCAATGACTAAGGCAAAACTGAATTTGTCAGTTTCAAAAAGCTTTTGAAAACATCAGCAAGAGTAAAAGACATTTAATGATTTTTGAGATAGAATTATACTTACTTTATGAAACAAATACTTACGACGATAAGAAATATCACGATTGACGTATTATTTGAAAGTGACTGAATGTAGATATTTATTTATATTCTTCAAAATTAAGTTTTCTCATCATGATTCAAAATAATGATCATGTGCATAAATTTAAAAGATCTTGTTACAACTTTTTGTCACATATTGTGTTCTTCTTTATTCTCTTTACTTATCAATCTGCGTACAACAGTAAGAGAAATTTTCTTATTTAGATGATGATTATAACAGTTCTTTATAAGATTTTTGATAGACTGAAATGAACGTTCAATACAGATAAGTTAAATGCTCTCTGCTTCATGAAAATCACTATCTCACTATCTGTTTAATAAAGTAACGAAACTCAAAATATTGATCTTGATGAAAAAAGATATGACGATCAAAGTAAAGCTAAAATATTAAAGAAACTTTGAAATTTCAATTACTAAAGTTGATGAGAGTGTTTGAATTCAGTTCATTCGCTGTCATATTTAGATCATGAAAGTTTCAGACATGTTTTTGTTCAGTCTTGATCATCAAGCTACGTAAGTTAATGAATATCTTATGATCATCAAGTCACTTCATAATGTGATTATAAATGTCATCATCAGAATGAATGCTGATAAAGCATGTAAAGTATTTCTCAAAGACAGCATATGCATGTTGATCAAGAAATTTTAAAGAAGTGAAGAGTTTAAAGATCAGAAGATCAGTGAACACAACAATAGTGAATTAATGATATTAAAGTCTAGCACATTGAGCAGAGACTTTGAGATGATTGAATAGTTTGAAATGAATGCTTCGAGAACGTTGATAAACAACTGCATAATACTCATCATTGAATTGTCTTTCATTAAATCTGCAGACTTTATAGTTTCAAAAGCTTTGCTAAAAGTCATGCTTCAGTTTAATAAGTTTGAAAAGAAGTAATTAAGTCAGAAATGTGAAGAATTCATTGTTTTATGTGAAGAATATATGAGATCTTAGAGATCTTTTATGATGAGAAGAAGAAAAGTCTTATTGCAAAAGACAAGACTTAAAGATTATTCATTCATTCATTATCTTCAAATCAAGCTAACAAGAAGCTAAATATCTGATTTGAATGAGAAATGAAAGACTGAGTCACTAGTCTGAAACTCAGAAGAAACAGCAAAGAATAAAAATATTTAGATGACAGATCTTGATCATGCATGCAGAGAAATGAAGTCATATTTTGCATGAGAATGAGTTTAACAGCAAAAGAGATAAACTTTATGAAATTATGATCAGACAGATACATGATAAGAAAACTGTTATCATTTTACATGATATCTATTTATGTTTCAGCATCATCTCGCTCTTGTCTTCATTGACTAATGTGCAGAAATTCATGAGGCAGAAATTCAAGTATTTAATAAGAGTGCTTCTGTATCTGATTTAATCATTGAAGTTTCATATTGAATATTGCATCTATTGCAGTGATTGTTGCATTGTATTCTTTTTCAACAACTTTGTTAAAGCATTTATTAATGTGCTCTTTTAAGAAAAATTTGACAGTCAAAGACTGTGTTGATTATACTGCGTAATTAATAAATTCAAATTGAGAGACAAAGTTGAAGAATTCAAGTGACAATATTCTTAAATGTTGAATCATCAAAATTCTGTTGAATGATGTGGACTGAATACAAAGATCTGACAAAGTGTACTGCTTTGATTGAAATCTTGTTTTTCAATCATTCTGTCATCATGATGTGAGAAACACGCAAGAGTTGTTGATTGTTCATTGATACTCAACGAGTAATGACATGAAGATGAAATCTGCGTCTTTGTTACTTTTACTGTTGAATAAACGTTGCTACTGACTTACTATTGATTAATTTCATTGCACTGTGAATATTCAGCAGAGAATCAGACAAAACGTAAGATTGTTCAAGCGAAGCTGCGAAGTTGAAAAAGAGAATCGAATGAGATGCTCTTTGTTGTTGTATATAAGCTCAGTTTCAACAAACACACTTTATCTCTGAGTCACTCTTTCATCTCAAGCGCAGAGTGAAGATCAGAGATGCAGATACTTTAATGAGTTTTTTTTTCTGAAAACAGAAAAGCATCTTCAAATTCGAAATAAAGATGATCAACTTCTTCAATCTATGTATGATTTATCATGTAATTTAGCTCAGATTTACTTTCAGAGTTTCATGAAAGCTTTGAAGTAATCTTATTGATGAGATCTTGAACTGAGAAATGATGATGAGCTTATGTTCAACTCATTCATGCTTTTCAAAGTTTTGAGACTTGTGATTCTCGTTGATTGAAAAATGCAAGATTTGACTCGTTTTCAGTGATATATTTGACATACATACATTCTCTCAATCTCTTGATAATAGATTTTATCGCATAATCTATTATCTACACAAATGATCTGAGTCTCTTCGCATATCAAGAAGATAGAAAGCAAGAAAGTTTAAAGTTTATTAAGTTCTTGAAAAAACATTTTACTTTCTGCAGTCATTACAGCGCAAATGATCGCAATAATGATTTTCACATTAATATTCTTTCGTTGATTCTGTTCATTCTTTACAATGATAACATCATCTCTTGCTCTCTCTTCATTCTTTCTTCTTAAAATCATGCTTCAAATTTTCTCGCTGATTTACTTGCAGTTGTTTGATCTTGCTTAAAGTTGTATGAATTTTGTCAAGCAATAATTGACTGCTTTTTTCATCACTGCAGTCTTGCGTTCGTGAAGTTTTTCAAGAAGATGTGTTATTTCTTAGAGCTTCACTACTGCATCGCTTACAATCTTGTAAAAATAATGCTGTCAAGTTTGAAAATGTTCATGTTTGATCACTTTATTAATATTGTCAGCATTCATCTTAATATTGAATTAAATGATAAACTCTGCGTTTTTATTCGCTTTATCTGCTCTTTCATTTTAAACATCTTAAATGTCATAAATCTTGCAAACTTTTATAATCATTTCATAGTATTTGAAAGCTGATTCAGTCTCAGTTCATTTAACATGCAATGCAATCTTGCAGAAACATAATTCATCTTTTATTTCACTAAGCAGTATTTTTTCAGTATTAAAGCTTGCGTTCTTTTGAATACAATGTTACAATGTAACACATCACGTTCTCATTTCACTTCACAATCTAGTAATTTTTTCAGATTGATGATATCAAGAACTTCAGTATTCATGATGATCAGAGTATCATCAAAATCTTCACAAATGTCAATCATGACTTTTAACAACTTTTCAACATCTGATTTGCATTTCGATAGACAACACAATTCTAGACAGCTCTCTTTATTTTGCGCTTCTTTTTCATCTTGCTTGTGCTCACTGTCACTTCTTTCATTGATGATTTCTGAAGATTTAACGTTAAATGATGTGTCAAAAGCAATGTCAAAGTCTTTTTCATTGAAAGTCTAAAAAGATTTTTGACTTTAAGATTTTCTTGCATCTTTAGCTTAAGTGACTGAAGCAGATCTCGTTGAAGAAGATAATGAGATAGAATTTGTTATGAATGCAAATTCTAAAGAAATCAATTTTCTCATTGATTTAAGAGATTCTTATGATTCTGTTAAAAGCTGCGTGATCAAAGAGATTGAGAAAGTGCTTCTGTAAGACGTTCTATGTATGTGATGAGATTAACATAATCATGATTCAAGTGCATCTACAAGAGCTAACTTTCAAAGAGTAAAAGTTATTCAAGATTAATTATTTCTCAATTGAGAATTATAATGAATTAATGAATACACACATGTGACGAGAAAGAACTGCAGACATAAGACTTCTCTTATGAATATTAAATCAATCATAAATCTACTGTCAAAAATAGTTTATTAAAGTTCTAGAATTGAGAATGAAGTCATCTCAGAAATAGAAATGAAGATGAAAAAGTCTCAATCAATCATAAAGCTCTTAAAATTTGAGAATAAAGATGTCAACTAATTGCAAATAGAATGAATCTTTACTTATCATAGTCTTTCATCTTTTCTGTGCGCGCAAGACTTGACGTTGAACGTTATTCTTCTTTCAAGTCATTTCACATGATGAGATAATATTATCTCTATCAAAAGACTATGTTTAATGTGTGCTTCATGAGAAAAATACGTAATCATCTAGAAAATAAGCTCTGATTAAACTGATCATTAAGTTAAGTTTCAAATTGACATTTTGAACTTGAATCAATATCGAGTCAAGTTGCTCACATTTTCAATTCAATTCAAGTTGAATTGCTCATATTTTCAACTTGACGCGATTCAATTTGACTGAAAATTGAGTCAATTCAACTTAACTTGTCAAGATTTTTAGCTTGACGTCAAGAGAGCTAAATATAGAAAATTTTTCCTGTTTTTTGCTTTTGCATTATCTTTTTGCATTACCTTTTTGATAGAAAGTCATGAAGAAAAACATGAAGACTATTTGATAGAAAGTCATGATGAGAAAACATGAAGACTGTTTGATAGAAAGTCATGAAGAAAAGTCATGAAGAGAAGTCATGAAGAAAAGCTATAATAGAGAGCTATGATAGAGAAACATGGTAGGGAAACATGAAGGTCGTTTGATAGAGAGTCATGAAGAAAAGTCATGAAGAGAAGTCATGAAGAGAAAACATGAAGGCTATTTGATAAAAAGTCATGATAGAAAGTCATAATAGAAAGTCATAATAGAATATTTATCTATTTATCTTCATGTCTTGATGAGTCGAGTCGAAAATTTCGAATCGATACTCGATTTCAACTCTTTAACTCGACTCAATTACTTAAGTCAAATCTTCTAACTCAACTCAAATACTTAAGTCAAGAATTCTGACTTGAATCGAGTCTTGACGAGTTGAGAACTCGACTCGATCTTGATGACTCGACTCAACGCGATCAGTCTAAAAGTGAGTAATTATACTTTTCATTCATGTTTCAGTCTTGTTTCAAAAGCTTCTTTAAGCTTTGAAGTATCTTTCATATCTTCGCTCAATATTCATTAATTATATTTCATGAAATATTCTTTTCATTGTATCTTATAATATAAGATTCTCTTTCTTCTTCACTTCTGTAAAATCTTTTCTACTTTTCATTCTTACTCATCATTAATAAGCTTGAAAGTGAGATACTCAAGTATAAAATCATCATTTAATCTATGATTATATGACTTTAAAAGAAATACATGAAAGATAGAATGCATTCTATAAATGATTGAAAGACTCAGATGATACATCTGCTTATTTATAAATTCTTGTATATAAAAGAACTTTAACGTCTTATTTAATAACTTCTTACTTGACTTCTTCTGCTTTAGATTTTTTGCTGATAGCATGATTAAATCATCAACATTAAAGAACTTAAACTTATGTTTTCAATTATAGTACTTTGTCTGAACATTAATCGCGTTTTATCATTATTGCATCAACGTGTTTTACATGTCTTGCAGCATTTCAACGCGTTCTTTTGCTGTTGACACTTCTTCTTTCATAGCATGGTTCTTAATGTATATGTCAAAGCTTGATTTATAATCATACATGACTTTAAAGAAACTACAGTTTAACGAAGCGTACTTCATTTAATGATACATGAACTCAATTATGAATAAAAGCATAACTTAGTCATTTTGCTTTTTGAAACAATACACTCTTAAATAATGTTTCAGCGTTTGATTCTGTCATTCTGTCTGATCATCTATTTGTGAATGAAAGACAATGCTTAGTCATTATTTCATCTTCATGTAAAAACAAATCTCTGATTAGAATGCACTGATAAATAAACTATCTTTATTAATGATTATATTATTTGAGATTTTATATTTTAAAGCAGTCTTCTTGAAGAACAACTTTGTTAACTTTACAACAGTCAGAGTTTTCTTTATAAACAGATAACGCGTCATCTTTGTGTAATGATTGACTATCACAAGAATCAAGTCATATACGACTTCTTTTCATTTACTAGATGACAGATCTGTTATGAAATTCATAGTGATTTCTTTTTCGAAATTTGTGAATCGCGATAATAATCTCAACTCATTATATGATAAGTAATGTTTTATCTTTACTCTTTGACAAATGTCACAAGTATTTATATACTCTTTGACATTTGTCAGAACTCAGATTTATGAAAGTCAGAGTTCTTCAGAAAATAAAGAATAAACATGAGAATTATTCTTCAACATTATCATTAAGCTTTCAGATGAGAATCTGAATCTATGAGAATCAAGACACTGAATCTACGAGAAACTTTACTGTTGATTCTCAGAGACACTGAGTTTATAAGAGATTCTACTGTTGATTCTCAGAAACATTGAGTCTATGAGAATCCCTATCATTGATTCTCAGAAACTCTGAATCTACAAGAGTTCAAGTCACATACAAATCTTGACGTTTCATCGATGATAAGAATTTAAATCACATACAATCTTAAGAAATCTTGAATGTAATTTCGCTTGACTCATTGATGATGCTTGAAATCTCATCAACGATGCTCAGACTTAGTCTTCTGAGTATATAAAGAAGAGTTCACTTCTATATTTCATAGCTTAGTGTTAACTTTCTATACAAATAAATATTACTAAGTTACTATCAAATTTGATCATATTATCTATGTGCATATTCTTTAGTGTGACTGCACATTTCTCGAACTACTCATAATTTTAACACTTTACTTTATTGCAAAGATGATAGTTCATACGATTCAAAAAAAAATTCGTTAACTTAAACAGTAATTTTTCGAATATGACACTCAATTTTCGTAACAAATCTCAATTTCTTTTCATTCTCAAAGCTTCTGCGTCTCTGACTCAAGTGATCATCATCATTGATGTTGTAGATTTACTCTTCAAGCATCATGATCAAGATATGATTCTTCTTGATGTCATGATTTCACTTCTTGAAAGCAATATTCACATGTCTTTCAAGAGCGTTGTCTCGTCTACTTTTATTGTTTTCACAGAACTTGCACTCACTCTGCTTGATTAAATCTTTTGCAACAATAAAGAAGAGTTTCAATTGAACTCAATGAAGAGTCTTACGCAGCGTCAAGCAATCATCATTGACATCATGATTTCATTGACTTGATCATTTTCTGATTTTGCAAGCGTTATTTTAAAGAATCTATTAAAGACTTATCATTATGCAGCATTGAATGAAAACATCAGAAGTGCTTGCATCGATGTAGAAAGAAAAGAGAGACAGTGCATGTTGCTTCAGACAAGAATGAAAGTTGTTGAGCATGAATTTTCATTTGTCACTCTTGATGAAATTCAAAGCATTATTGATGACATAAAAATCTTGCAAAGACAACAGAATTATTTGAAGATGTGTGCTCAACGTAAGACGTTGTTCATTGAAAACATCATTTTGCTAAAAGATCTGAAATGAGCGTTTTGCATGTTGAACTTTGATTACTTTTTAACATGACGAAGTCGTGCATCTGATTGTCTTGAATCAAAGTTTCGCAAAAGAATTATCGCTAAAGTCATAAAGAGTTCTTTCACTGATGATGATCTCTTTAAGAAGAGAATGATCATCTCTAAGATCATTCTTTTGAATAAGTTCTCAAAAGAAAAGAAGTTCAAATTCATTGTTGACAAGAATCTGAAGTTATTTCTCAGAAAACTAAAGTTGAACTTCATCAAGATGAACTACATCAAAGATGATGACAAACTTGATTACGTCACGAAATATGTAAAGACTATGACAATACATTATCTTCAACAGATCAAGAAGATTGCTGAGAAGAGAAATCATAAAATCACATAAGCAAAGTTTCTTGAAACTCTTCAGCAATGCTTGCTTGATGTGAAGTCACTTCAGAATTGAATGAATGATTTATGAAATGTTATTATAAAAAGAAGCAATCAAACATGCATGTTGTTCTTTCTGAAACTCAACAAGACATATTTTCAAAATCATGTTAAAGTCATGAAGTCTGAGAAAGTGCTGTTATTCAGATTTCTGAGTGAGCTACTCTTCTTGAACAAGATCAAGCTAATCATACTAACTTTCGCTCAATGAAGTAAGATGTTCTGTTGAGAATTGATGAAGTACATCGACATGCAGCATGCTTCAAACTATGCTCAGCAGAGTCAAAAATTGAAAACAAACTCATTTTTCAAAGATTGATTATACAAGAAGAGTTTGCAAAATTTCTTGCAGAGAATCAATAATCAAGAAAAAGAAAAATACTCTGATGATTAACAAGAGCAATGAAAATCAGAACTGAGAAAAACAGTCTTTTGAAAGAAAAAATATCGCAGAGTCAGCGAGAAAGCGTGCGTCAGATGCAAATCTAAAGATCACGCAGAATTGAATTGTTCAAACTCATGATTCATCTTTTCAGAAACTTTCTTCTCAGAAGCTTCTTTTGCTTCTAACAACATTCTCATGATAAATGTTTTAAGAAAAGACTTAACTTGATAGATTTCTTTCATTTATTGATCGTTCAAGAAAAGAAAGCAATTAAAAAGTACAAAACTCAATGAATCAACTCAATCAGTTAACTGTCTGTTGAACTGAACGCGTTGACAATGTTGAAGAACTTAAACTCAGTCATAACATCATTCATTCTCGTAGTCAAGATCAAGTCAGAATGTTTCAATCTTCTTGAAACTTAAATCATGATGAACACTGAGTGTATGTTAAACATGATTCATCACAGTCTTGTGAAACGTTTAAATAAGATTGAGAATATTCATTCTTGAAAATTTACAAGAATTTTCTTCGATGATAAATTGATGCAATTACATGAAACAATATTGCTTGATCTGAACATTCAGAACTTTGATGAGAGCAATTTATGCATCTTGAAGATCTTTATCATTGCTGAATATGCTTCAGAAAATCTCATGTTAAATCTTTCATTCTTTGAAAAGCATAATCTCATTCATGAGTTTGTTCATCAACGCTTACGCTGAAGAATCTTGTGTGCTCAGAATGAAAGAAAGAGACTATCTCATCAAAAAACAGTTTCAGAATCATCTTACATGATGTTCAATGAAGCAAGACTTGCGTCAAGTCTTTTTGCATGCAATATTCATCAATTTAACTTCATAAAAGAAGTCACTTTCAAGTTTTTTCATTAACATAATCATCAAAAGAAACAAGAAGTTTCAAGCACTTAATCAACTCAGAATCTTAAGTAACAAAGCATCATAATATACATTTGATCACTTCTAAATGCTCTGTACAATTCTTTGAGTTCTTCAATGACAGAAGAAAACTTTCAACTTACACAGATCAAGAATATAATAGTCAGTCAATTTTTAAATGTTTCAAAAGAATTTACGAATTTCGTAAATTTCTTTACTCAAAAAGTCAAAGTTCTTTTAATTCACGAGTTTCACGATCATGTTATTTACATCAAGAAGAGTCATATTATCTTCTGAAACTCTTTAAACAATCTTTTTGCAGTTGAACTCATTGCACAAAAGATGTATATCAAGAAACAGCTTCAAGCAGACATGATATGATACTTCATCTCTTCAGCTGAGACACTCATGCTCTTTACATCTAAAAAAGATGAAACGCTACGATCATGCATTTATTATCAAGAACTCAACGTAATTATTCTCAAGAATAGATGTTCTCTTTCATTGATCAATGAAGCTCTTGATCATTTTGCAGACATCAAGTAATTTATCAAGCTTGAAATCAAAAACGCGTTCAACAAACTTTGCATACAAGAAGAAAATGAATGAAAAATGACATTTCACATGAGATTTAATTTATACAAGTATCTCGTGATGTTCTTTGATCTCATTAATGCATTGACTTTCTTTCAAATCTATATGAATCAGACTCTGTTCAAATTTCACAACATCATCTGTCTCATTTATCTGAATGACATTCTGATATTCAGCAAAACTTGCGAAAAACATGTTCATCATGTATGACAAATTCTTGACAAACTGCAGATTCTAAAGCTCTACATTAAGCTCTTTAAATGTGAATTCTTTAAGAAAGAGTTATTTTTTCTAAAATATAAAGTAGAAAAAAGAGAAATTTTAATGAAGAAGAATTGAATTCAAATCATTCAAGATTGATTATAATCAAGAATAATGAAAAAGATTTAAATGTTTCTCGATTTTGTCAACTTTTATCGTTGATTCATAAAGAACTATTCAAGAATAGCATCATTCTTGATCAATCATCTCAAAACGAGTCTCTTTTCTAACGCAAAAAAGAAATGAATTCTCAAAGAGCAAATGAAGCAAATTGAATTCATTGACAATGCTTGAAATACTTTTCAGAAGCTGAAAGTCATCTTTGCTCAAAATGTTATTCTTCAGCACTTTAATTTTGCAAAAGTCATAAGATTGAAGATGAACATCTTTGAATTTGCAGAAAGAACAATGATATTTCAACAAATAAATATCACACTTGAGAATCTACATTAACACTCAATAGTCATCTGATCGAGAAAGTGACAATCAATTGAATGAAACTATGATGCACATGATCAGAAAATGCTGATGATTATTGAAAGCATGAATCATTGAAGACATTAACTAGAAGAGACTTGACATGAAATAAAGATAATCAATAATCATGCAAATCTTCAACACTTCATGACAACAATTAAGCTTTTTTGCAGACAGATGAAGTGAGTCAACAGACTTACTGCATACAACTTCAAGATTTTCTATCAAAAGAAAGTGAGTAATTCTGTTGATGACTCATCAAGAAAACTTAACTATGAGAAAGATATCAATGCAAACAAGAGAAAGTTCACTTGTGATTTCACATACATGAGAGAACTCTTGAAGAATTTCTTAAGTCAATCAGCATCAACGCTCGTTATCTTCACTCAACAGTTCAAGACTTTGAGCATTAAGAATCACAAGAAAATAATCATCAGATCATTTAAAAAAATCATTAACTTATCAGCGTTTGCAAGAAGAATCAAAGAAGTTTCTCAGACTTTGAAGAAATTCTTAACTGCTGATGAAAAGTCTCAATGATGATTTCAAAACATCATTATTTCTCGTCAAAAGAGCATCTGTCTTCATGAGAATATTGAGTCAACGTTTACTACTATTGCTGAGATTAAAAAAGATGTTTGCTTTCACAAGAACATTGATTCAACATCTATTACTGTTGCTGAGACTAGAAAAGATGTCTGCTTTCACAAGAACATTGAGTCAACGTTTATCACTGTTGCTGAGACTGAGAAAAATGTCATTCAGATGAGATGAAAACGCAGAAGAGCAAATTCTTCTGCTGAAGAAAGCAAATGTTTGATCATGAGTCAGAGCAGAGATTTGATCACATGTTGTTCTGCTAAAGAGAATGAATGTTTGATCATGAATCAGAGCGAGAGTTTGACTATGTGTCATCTCGCTGACGAAAGTGAATGTTTAATCATGAGTCAGAGCAGAGTTTCAACTATGTGTCATTCTGCTGAAAAAAATGAATGTTTGATCATGAGTCAGAGCAAAGTTTCAACTATGCATCATTCTGTCGAGAAAAGCAAATGTTTAATCATGAATTAAAACAGAGATTTGACTATGCATCATTCTGCTGAAGAAAAGAAAGCTTTAATCATGAAAAAGAAAGTGATCGCATTAAAGAGTTGTTTCGTTGCAATTCAAAATGATTCAGATAAGACAGATGATGCAGTCTCAAAGTTTATGAAAATTCATAAATGTTTCAATTCATTGATACAAAATGATGTTCTGATCTTAAGCTTTGTTGACTTTGCAAGCTACTTTTTCAAGAATTTGACTCAACTGATCTATAAATAGCAAAAAACAAATCATCTCATCATCACAGTATGAAAATTAATGAAAAAGAGAAACTCAAGCACACATGATACTGAGATTGACTTCAGCGTCTTCATGATCAACTGATCGAAGAAAATCACAAATAACATCATGATATTTCAAGAATTCATTTATGTCTCTGCACAAAATGAATTTAAAGCAGAAATTATGAAATGACATCATGACAGCTTTCTTGCAGAACATCTTGACTTTCAATGATGTTTAAAGCTTGTTTGATGAATCTTCAACTGATCATTTGCAAATAAAAACATTAAGAAATACTGCAAAATCTGTAGATTATGTCAGCAACATAAGACATTACATCACAAAATCTGAAAGTTTCTGAATAGTCTGCTTGCTTCTTGAAGAGTATGAGAAAGCATTATCATGAACTTCATCATCAATCTTTCTGACAGCACAAGCATCTCAGATATCTTTTACGACAGCATTATAATTGTAGTCGATCATCTTTTCAAGATGATGCACTACATTTTTACTTAAAAGACAATGATTGCTTTTGATCTGATCAATTTCTTTCTTGACAAAGTAGTTCAATATCACGAGACTTCTGATGATATAGTCTCTGACAGAAATTTTGTATTTACATCACACTTTTGAACATCACTGTGCTATTATCTTCTGATCAAGCGAAAACTTAGCACTGCGTTTCATTCTCACATTGATGATCAAATCAAGAGATAGAATCAAATTCTTGAAACTTATCTTTAAGTGTACTGCAATGATGTTCAAAATAATTGAATTCATCTTCTTGTCATGATCAAATTCTTCTACAATAACAGCGTTTACATTACAACATCAATAACATTATTCTTTATAATCACAGAAAGATATTCAAGAATGAAGTTCAGCATTAAGAATCACTTAAAGAAATCAGAGTCAATCATGAACTACACAATGAGAATGAAAAGACTGCATGAGAATCTTCGCTACAGACTTACAGAGACAAACGTTGACTATGCAACTCAGCATGACAAAAGACACTCTGCTAAGACATGTCTCATCTATCAGTTGATGTAATTAAATGTCAAGAACATTTGAATCAAGAAGCTTTTCAAGAAACTTGAAGTCAGAAGATATGAATTGTATAAAATTCTGAAGTATTTGAGCAGACAAGTCTATCATTTGAAACTGTCTTCAAAGACATGCATACACTCGATATTCAATGTCAGCTTGCTGAAATCTTTCTGCTTGAGAAAGAGAAAATCGAATGAGTCGCTCATGAAAGATCTTGAGCTAGAGAAAGAGATACATGATAGCTGAGAGATTAGTGACATACTGAATAGTTGCATGCAGAATGATCAGTTGCAATATCTGCTTAGCTGAAAGAACTTTGAAGCTTCAGAAAATATCTGAGAATCATTGAACTGTCTTGACAACTGCAAAACTCTATTGAGATTCTTTCATTGCAAACATCTCATCAAGCTTGAAAGCAAGTCATTAACATCATCATAAAAGATTTGAAGTATGCATAAATTGAAGTAAAAGAATTGATAGTTATTTAGCTATCACTAACAAAAAAAAGGGGAAAAACTCAACAAGACTTTCGCACTTATTCATTCTTGTCAATACTCACTCAAGCAGTCTAAAATTCGTTAGCAGATGCATAAATCAATACATGAATAGTTCATGAGTTTCATATGATAAATATATCATTCAGCTTTCACTTTCTTTGAAATTCAAGAATTAATGATGATAAACTCTTACACTCATTAGTCAGACTATACAAAACTTGCACAGACTATCATATTGACAGAATAAACGAGACAAGATGCTCATATTGAAGCTTACGACATTCTTCATCTCTTCAATGATAGACTGCGTGATCAACGTTGAAGATGAGAAGAGAAAAGTCATTAACAGAAACGAATCAGATGAGAAGAAAGACAAAGAGACATAAGAGAATGAAGAGAACAAAGATGAGAACGACATGACAGAAGAGCTTTTGATCATTGCAGAAACATTCTGATCTTTTTGCATAACAAGAAGAGTCAAAGCACTCTGAGTCTGAGTGACTAAAGCAGATTGCAAAATGCTAAATTTCTTGACTTGTCTTTGCAAATCTTGAATAGTTCTCTTCTGATGTATTACTCAACACAAGAAATCATCAATATAAATCTCTTGCTCGATCATTAACTCTTGCATCTTTCTGTAACTGATAATTACGTTCTCAACGTCTTCTTTCATCTTATTTATATCATCTCTGTTGATTTTTATATTCAGTATGAGAGAATGTAACTTCTTCTTCATGTAATCTTCAATTTCGAGAAACATCTGACTTCAAGCTGAGTTGAGAGAAAGTTCACGAAAGACAATTCTCATTGTCTTGATCACAGACTCAGAATCAGATGCAATAATGAGCGAAGAGAGACTTAAGCTGAGTCGAAGAAGAGAGAGACTTACGTGATATCGAGAAGAAAAAAGACTTGAACAAAGTGATGAGAAAGCAGAGCTGACAGAAACGATCGAGACAATTGAGTTGCTCTCAAGTGCTTTAAAAGCATCAATTAATCATCTAATTTTTGCATCTTGAAGCTACTGAAGAATTATACTTACGACTCATATTGACAATTTGCCTCAAATACTGCGCATAAAGCGCATTTCTTTGAGTTCTTTTCAATAGAAAATTTAATCTTAACGCATTCAACATCTCTTTCAACGCATTTCTTGCATGTCTTTACTGAAACATTCTTGCAATATACATTAATAATGATCTTATGATGCTGAACTGAAGAAGATAGATTCTTCATGTAGACGAGTATAATAAAGATGACGAAAGACGTGCAAGAATGATCATTAGTGATAAACAAAGCAATCAGATTAAAGACAGCAGAATTAACAGCAGACAAAGTGCACAAATGAAAGATGAGTACATTTCTGAATCAAAGAAACAAGAACAATGAAACACTTCAATGATTTTCTTTCTTTCTTATCTTCAGACGCAATATGATCAGCTCATTGTACATCAAATCAAGAATCTGATTTATACTCACTACTGTCATGATACTCAATGAAATCAATAGAACTACTTTACAAAATGAGTAAAAGATTAAGTAAAATAACAGAATGAAGATTGAATGCAAGAACGAAAGTTGAAGAAGAAAGAAAATCACGCAAAAGATAAAAGAGATGAGTTGACAAAAATTCACTACTTCACAACAAATAAACATGAACATTGATGATCATCATCATCACACTAGTCGCAACAAACAACAGAAGCATCACTCTTCTGTTCATTATTTACTTCTATTATCTGATACTATCTTCTGCTCATTGTCTGCTTCTACTATCGAGTATTATCTACAGAAGAAAACTTTAAATCAAGCAAATCTTGATTCTCATCACAATTGTCATCATGAGAATTCAAGCTTAGTCAACGTGCATGCATTAATGAAAGAAAGCATTGAGATCATGATCACACTGTGCATGAAGCGACAGTCAAAATATAATGAGACAATAAAATAATAGTCAGAATTCAGATCTACAAGATTCAAAGAATAGACATGAATGATACTGCTGATCATTTAGAAACTTTATATGAATCACAAAGAATACTCAGTCTACATTTACGAGAATCAGAAAATAAAGAATATGCTATCATCAGTATTTAAATTTACAAGAATCAGAAAATAAACATGAATGTAACTGTTAACTCTTTAAAGACTCAATGCTTGTGATCTGAAGAATAAAAGCAATGTGCACACGCTATCAAAAGAGAATCTTGAGAACACAATGATGCACAGCGAATTCTGATGTCATGCATTGCATGAAGAAATAAAGCAATTCAACAACGAGAACATTGTTATTAAGAGAGAAAATAATTGTCAGAATTCAGATTTATGAGAGTCAGAATTCTTCAAAGAATAGAGAATAAACACAAGAATTATTCTTCAACGTTATCATCAAGCTCTCAAATGAGAATCTGAGTCTATGAGAATTAAGACACTGAGTCTACAAGAGACTTTACTGTTGATTCTCAAAGACACTGAGTCTATGAGAAATTTTACTATTGATTCTCAGAGACACTGAGTTTACAAGAATCTTTATCATCAATTCTCAGAAGCTTTAAGTTTACAAGAATTCAAGTCACATACAAATCTTAATGTTTCATCAATGATAAGAATTTAAGTCACATACAATCTTGAGAAACTCTGCATGTAATCTCGCTTAATTTATCAACAATGTTCAAGATCTCATTGATGATGCTCAAACTTAGTCTTCGAAATATATAGAAAAGAATTTACTTCTATATTTCATAGCTTAATGTTAACTTTCTATATGAATAAATATTACTAAGCTACTATCAAATTTGATCGTATTATCTACGCGCATATTCTTTAGTATGACTGCGCATTTCTCAAGTTACTCACAACATTCTTGATCATACTTTTTCAGTAATATTTACAATCTAACAGCTTATTGATCTTGTCAGCATCAAAATGTCTTGTTAAAAGATTGTTATGATGATGTTTCAGTAACTCTTCTCTGATAGAAAGATCTTCTGAAACATATAATGATTTGTTGTACTCTATTATTTCTTGATTATTTAATGTTCAAGCTTCAATGTCACTCTTTCATATACTCATTGTCTCATCTGTTCTTAGATCTACAGTAAATTTATCTTCTTGCTGTAAGATCTTAATTAGCTTGACTATGAATTTACTACTAAAGTCGTATATCATTTCATGAATTGTCAATACTCTGACAATTGCACATGAAATGAGTTGTTTGCAATCAACAGTTTTAGCAACAGAATTAAGCTGTTTCTCAGCTATGTTGCAATTTCTATGAATCAACGTTTCAACGTTTGTTTTCTTTGAAGTTGTTGATTTGAATTGAAAGATTTTACTTCTTAAGAAATGTACTTCGTCTAAATGCGTTTCTCGCACTGTTAGAATCATGACTCTCAACAGCATACTTCTGACATGCATTGCTGAACATGTACTTGTGTTTTCATTAACATTGTGAACAGACATCTTCTTGACTTCGTTAATCATTCATGTACAGTAGATTTCATCTTGCAATCTGCTTTCAACATGTTTCGCTGAATATCTTCTTTCACTGACACTGTGAACAAACGTCTTCTCGACATCATTTATCATTCGTGTTCAATAGATTTCATCTTGCAGTCTGCTTTCAACATGTTCTGCTGAATATCTGTTCATACTTATACTGTAAACAAACGTCTTCTCAACATCATTTATCATTCATATACAGTATAGTT